>JACCDH011364356.1_pt1 | contig 31457 bp, 28 predicted proteins | sample 7442481 | NCBI WGS metagenome assembly JACCDH01 (sample SAMN15323433, study PRJNA562643) | freshwater metagenome | isolation source: river surface water | place: USA:Blue River Watershed | collected 2017-08-15
CATCGTCTTTCTTGGCGCCGTCTTTGTGCTTGAGGCGTTTGTAGTGGTTGTACACCGCCACGGCCAAACTGCGCTTGGCTTTGTCTTGACCAATCACGTAGTTGTCGAGGTTGGTTTTCAAGTCCAGAGGGGTGGGCAAACCGTCTTTGGCGGCATCGGCCACGGTGGTGGTGGCCAGTTCATCGCGCACGATGTCGTTGCACAAATCAATGCATTCGTCGCAGATGAAAACCGACGGACCTGCGATCAGCTTTTTGACCTCGTGCTGGCTCTTGCCGCAAAAGGAGCAGTACAGGTTTTTTTCAGTGCTTGAGCCTTTTTTATCGGCCATAAAAGTTGCCTCGGAATCCGGATATTCGTCAATGATAACGAAAGAAAAACGGCGCTCACCTCGCAAGGTAAACGCCGTCAGATTGTGCGCCGGTCCAACCGGCTGCCATCAGGAGCGCTTGGAGATCACCTGATCGACCAAACCATAGTCTTTGGCCTCATCGGCAGACAGGTAATAGTCGCGCTCGGTGTCCAACTCGATCTTCGACAGCGGCTGGCCGGTGTTTTCGGCCAAGATTCGGTTCAGATGAGCACGGGTTTTGACGATTTCGCGTGCCGCGATTTCGATCTCGGTAGCCTGACCACGGGCACCGCCCAAGGGCTGGTGGATCATGATCTTGGAGTTGGGCAGCGAAAAACGTTTGCCCTTGGCGCCCGAAGACAACAAGAACGCGCCCATGCTGGCGGCCATGCCGTTGCACAGCGTGGACACATCGGGCTTGATGAAGTTCATGGTGTCGTAAATCGCCATGCCGGCGCTGACCGAACCGCCAGGCGAGTTGATGTACAGCGAGATGTCCTTTTCAGGGTTTTCGCTTTCCAAGAACAGCAACTGGGCCACGATCAGGTTGGCCATGTGGTCGTTGACCTCGCCCACCAAAAAGATCACGCGCTCCTTGAGCAGACGCGAATAGATGTCATAGGCGCGCTCGCCACGGCCCGATTGCTCGACGACCATGGGCACCATGCCCAAATTTGTGATGTCCAGTGCGCTCATCTTTTCTCCAAGAATTTCTAAGGTGACTTTAACCCGAGTTTCAAACCCACCAATGAGATGGGGCTTGTCTGCCAGACTGCAAGCCCGGCACAAGCCCCATTCTTCAGGGATTCAAAGACCGATCAGCCTTGTTGGCCCATCAGTTCTTCGAAAGAGATGGCCTTTTCGCTGACCTTGGCTTGTGCCAAGACGAAATCGGACACATTGCTCTCGATGACCACGGCTTCGACTTCAGCCAAACGCTGGTTGTCGCTGTTGTACCAACGCACCACGTCTTCAGGACGCTCGTAGCTGGCGGCCAGCTCTTCGATGTGGGCTTTGATCTGCTCAGGCTTGGCGTGCAAGGTGTTGCCACGCACGACTTCGGCCACCACCAGGCCCAAGCGCACGCGCTGTTCGGCTTGAGGACGGAAGATGTCGTCAGGGATAGGGGCCTTGTCAGCGTCCTTGACACCGCGCTGTTTCAAGTCGGCGCGGGCGCCTTCTTTCAAACGCTCGATTTCGGACTGAACGATCGACTGGGGCAGATCCAGCTCGGCCTTGGCCACCAAAGCGTCCATGGCGGCTTGCTTGTTGCGGGCCAGCAAGCGGAATTTCAATTCACGCTCCAGGTTTTTGCGGATGTCAGCGCGCAGGCCTTCAACGGTGCCATCGGCGATGCCCAAGGACTTGGCCAAGGCTTCGTTGACTTCGGGCAGGTTGGCGGCTTCGAGTTTCTTGACGGTGACCAGGAAGTCGGCAGTTTTGCCAGCGACGTCTTGACCGTGGTAGTCAGCGGGGAAAGCCAAGGGGAAAGTCTTGCTTTCGCCGGACTTCATGCCGCGCACAGCGTCTTCGAATTCCTTGAGCATCTGGCCATCGCCCAAGATGAACTGGAAGTCTTCGGCTTTGCCGCCGGAGAACACTTCACCGTCGATCTTGCCTTCGAAGTCGATGGTAGCGCGGTCGCCGTCTTGCGCAGCGTCAGCTTGTGCGCGCTGAGCGAAGGTGCGGCGCTGCTTGCGCAGGATGTCCACCGTCTTGTCGATGGCCGCGTCAGAGACTTCAGCCGTCAGTTTTTCAACTTCGGTGTCGGCCAGGTTGCCGAGCTTGACTTCGGGGTACACCTCGAAAATGGCTTCGAAATTCAGCTCGCCTTCAGGCGCGCCTTCTTTTTCAGAGATGCGGGGCTGGCCAGCGACACGCACTTGGGCTTCGTTGGCGGCCACAGCAAAAGCCTCACCGACTTTGTCGTTGAGCACTTCGTACTGCACCGAGTAACCGTAGCGCTGGGCCACAACGTTCATGGGCACTTTGCCGGGACGGAAACCGTCCATCTTGACCGTGCGGGCCATTTTCTTCAGGCGTGCATCGACCTCGGACTGGATGGCCGTCACAGGCACAGTCAGGGTGATCTTGCGTTCCAGCTTTTCAAGGGTTTCAACAGTCACTGTCATCGTCGTTCTCGGTTAAATGAATTTCTCTCATGCCACAGGGTTACCCCAGTGACCCAAAGTCGGTTGGTGCGCGGGGCGGGACTCGAACCCGCACAGTGTTGCCACCGTCAGGACCTAAACCTGGTGCGTCTACCAATTTCGCCACCCGCGCGGATCCAAACAAAAAGGGCGAACAGGTCGGGATGGATGCCACCCACAGACCTGACCGCCCGTTTGAAATCGGTCAACTTTCTATTTTAGCCGTTCCCAACCCCGTTTTCGGGGCCGGTCGGTGCTGGTTTTCCCCGTTCGAGGTGGGGTTTCAAACGCTGGCCACGCGATCCGCAGGTCGCGGCACACGGAACCAGGCGGCGTACATGGCCGGCAGCGCCAGCAAAGTCAGCGCCGTGGCCACGATCAAGCCGCCCATGATGGCCACCGCCATCGGGCCCCAGAACACGCTGCGCGACAGCGGGATCATGGCCAGCACCGCAGCGGCGGCCGTCAACACGATGGGGCGCAAGCGGCGCACGGCCGACTCCACAATCGCTATCCAGGGTTCCACCCCCGCAGCGCGGTCCTGCTCGATTTGGTCGATCAAGATGACCGAGTTGCGCTGGATCATGCCCATGAGCGCGATCACGCCCAGCAGTGCCACGAAGCCAAACGGCCGATTCAGCGCCAGCAAAGCAGCCGCCACACCCGCCATGCCCAAGGGGCCGGTCAAAAACACCAGCACCGAACGGCTGAAGCTTTGCAGCTGCAGCATCAAGAGCGTGAAGGTGATGAACAGCATGATGGGCACACCCGCCGCAATAGAGGCCGAGCCTTTGGAGCTTTGCTCCACGGCGCCCGCCACCTCGATGCGGTAATCGGCCTGACCTTGGGCCAGCCACTCGGCCTGGAGCTTTTTCAACTCCGGCTGCAACTGGGCCGTCACCGTGGCCCCTTGCACCCCCTCAGAGATGTCCGATTGCACCGTGATGGCGTATTGGCGACCTTCGCGCCACATCACACCCGGCTCCCAGCCCAGCACGGGCTTGGCAATTTGCACCAGCGGGATCGATTTGCCCGAAGCGGTGGGCACGTAGGCCAGACCCAAGTCCGACAAGGCATCGCGCTCTTGGATCGGCTGACGCAAAACAATGTCGATCAATTTGTCGCCATCGCGGTACTGCCCCACCGGCGAGCCCGACAACAAGGTGCGAGAAGCCTGAGCAATGGACTGGCTGGTCACCCCCAAGGCGCGGGCCTTGGCTTGGTCCACTTCCAAGCGAACGGTTTTGACCGACTCGTTCCAGTTGTCATTGACACCGCGTGTGCTGGGGTTGCGGCGCATGACCGCTTTGACTTCTTCGGCCTTTTGGCGCAAAGCCGCTGGCTCGGTCCCGACCACGCGGAACTGCACCGGATAAGGCACAGGCGGCCCATTGGGCAGCAGCTTCACGCGGCCACGGATTTCAGGAAACTCCTGCGCCAGCAAAGCGGGCAATTTCACACGCAGCGTCTCACGCGTCTTCAAGTCCTTGGGCAAGACAATCAGTTGCGAGACGTTGGTTTGCGGAAAAACCTGGTCCAAAGGCAGGTAAAAACGCGGCACGCCCGAGCCCACCCAAGTGGTCACAGAGCTGACGCCCTCTTCTTGCGCCAGGCGCTTTTCCACCCGTTTGGCCACCTCTTCGCTGGCCACGAAGGGTGCGCCTTCGGGCAACCACAGGTCCACCAAAATTTCGGGGCGGCTGGAGTCGGGGAAGAACTGCTGCTGGACCTTGCCCATGCCCACGATGCCCAGGGCAAACAAGGCGATGGTGATGCCAATCGTCTTCCAGCGGTGCGTCACGCACCAAGTCACCCACTGGCGGAAGTGCCGGTAAAAAGGCGTGTCAAACATTTCAGCCGAGTCATGGTGCGCACCCGCCACCACATGCGCTGGCGGCTTGAGTAGCCAAGCGCCCAAGTAAGGCACAAAGTAAACCGAAGCCACCCAACTGACGATCAGCGCAATCACCGTGACCGCAAAGATGGCAAAGGTGTATTCGCCCGTGACCGACTTGGCGATGCCAATCGGCAAAAAGCCTGCCGCCGTGATCAAGGTGCCAGTGAGCATGGGCATGGCCGTGAGTTCGTACGCAAAGGTGGCCGAGCGGAACTTGTCGTAGCCCTCTTCCATTTTGCGCACCATCATCTCGACCGCGATGATGGCGTCGTCCACCAGCAAGCCCAGCGCGATGATGAGCGAGCCCAGCGAAATTTTGTGCAGGCCGATGCCAAAGTAATTCATGGCCAAAAAGGTCACCGCCAGCACCAGCGGGATGGTGATGCCCACCACCAGCCCCGGGCGGATGTCCAGCGTCCAGCGGCGCCACAACGGGTTCTGCCCTGGGCGCTTGTGCAAGCCCAGCGCCAAAAAGCTCACCGCCAAGACGATCACCACCGCCTCGATCAGCACCTTGATGAACTCGTTGACAGATTTGGACACGGCCGAAGGCTGGTCTTGGATCTGCGTGAGCGTCAAGCCCACGGGCAAGCTGGTTTCAATGTCCTTGATGCTCGCTTGCAGGGCGTGCCCCAAAGCGATGATGTCGCCGCCCTTGGCCATGCTCACGCCCAAGCCAATGACTTCTTGCCCCTCGTGGCGCACCTTGACCGACGGCGGATGCACATAGCCACGGCTGACCTGGGCAATGTCCGACAAGCGAAGCTGTGACCCCGAAGCACCTCGGATCGGCATGGCGCGCAAATCGTCCAGGTTCTTGAACTGCCCGCCCACGCGCACCTGCACCACATCGCTGGGCGACTGGATGGTGCCGGCGGATTCCACCGCGTTTTGTTGACCCAACTGGCCCAGCACAGCGCCCATGTCCAAGTTCATCTGGGCGAGCTTTTTCTGCGAAATCTCGACGAAAACTTTTTCGTCTTGCACGCCAAACAATTCGACCTTGGCCACATCGCGCACACGCAAAAGCGTTTGGCGCACACGGTCAGCCTGCAACTTGACTTCGGCTGGTGTGAACCCTTCGCCGCTCAGGGCGTAAATCACCCCATAGACATCGCCAAAGTCATCGTTGAAAAACGGCCCCACCACGCCCTGGGGCAAGGTGGCGCGCATATCCCCGATTTTTTTGCGCACGGTGTACCAAACCTGGGGCACTTCGCCCGGCTTGGAGTAGTCCTTCAACTCCAAAATGATTTGCGATTCGCCAGGCTTGGAGTAGCTGCGGATCTTGTCGGCGTAAGGCACTTCTTGCAGGGTGCGCTCGAGCTTGTCCGTCACCTGCTCGGCCACTTGCTGGGCCGTGGCCCCGGGCCAATAGGTGCGCACCACCATGGCCCTGAAGGTAAAAGGCGGGTCTTCGTCTTGCCCCAGCTGAAAGTAAGACGCCATGCCCAGCACCATGAGCGCCACCATCAGGTAGCGCGTGAGGGCCGGGTGCTCCAGCGCCCAGCGCGAGAGGTTGAATCGGGTGTTGGTCTCTTGCATAGGGCTCACCGCTTGGCTGGCTGTTCAGCAGGCTGCGCGGCCGCGCCGTATTCGCTCACCTTTTGGCCAGCGGTCAGCACATGCACACCCGCACTCACCACCTTCTGGCCAGGCGTCAGGCCCGACACAATGACCACTTGGTTCCCTTCGATGGGCCCCAACTGGACCACCTGGGAGCGCACGCTCATGCTGGCCGGATCAAACACCCACACTGCCGTGGCATGGCCGTCCTGGCGCAAAGCGCTGGTGGGCAATTGGATGGCCGCGGCCTGACTGCCCGGCAACTGGCCCGCCAACACGTTCACGGTGGCCCCCAAGGGCAACTGTTCGGCTTTGTCCAGCGCCAGCTTGACCAGATAGGTCCGGGTCACCGGATCTGCACTGGCGCCCACCTCGCGCACACGGCCTTGCAAGGCTTGACCGGTGCTGCTGAGCACGGCCTGCATGGCTTGCCCAGGCTTGATCGCCAAAACAGCTTGCTCAGACACCGAAAACACCGCATCGCGTGGGCCGTCGTGGGCCAAGCGCACCACGGGCTGGCCTGCGGCCACCACCTGACCGATTTCGGCTTCAATGCCCGTCACGACACCGGCGGTGGTCGCATTGAGCTGGGTGTAATTCGCTTGGTTGGTCTGGGACTGGGCCTGCGCTTTGGCTTGGGTCAGGGTTGCTTCTGCGGCCTTGAGGGTGGCTTCGCGACGCTCCAGTTCTGCGCCGCTGATGAAATTTTGCGCCTTGAGCGATTCGTAGCGCTTGAAATCGGACAGGGCCAAGTCCCGCTGGGTTTGTGCCGCGCTCACTTGGGCCATGGCCGCTTGGGCGCCCAGTTGGTAATCTTGCGCATCGATTTGCGCCAGCACCTGACCGGCATTCACGCGCTGGCCCACCTCGGCTTGGCGCTGGACCAATTTGCCGCCGACCCGAAAGCCCAAACGCGATTCGATGCGGGCGCGCACCTCGGCGGCGTATTCGCCTTGCACGTTCAGCGCCGAGCCACCCACGGTCAACAACTTGACCGCGCGAATCGGCTCTTGGGCCGCTTCTTGACGGGAACAAGCCGACAAAGCCAAAGCGACACCAACGGCGGCGATGGCGCTCATCGGCCAACCCAAACGGCCCCGTGTGACTTGCGTGGAGTGGTAATGCATGACTTCGCCCCTGAAAAATTAATGACTGACTGGTTAGTAATCTAATCAAAGCGATGGTCTGTGTCAAGCGACAATAGGGATTGACCATGCCCGAAAACACCCTTTTGACCCGTGACCAACTGCAGCTTTTGCGCGGTGTTTCACGCTCTTTTTACCTGACGATCCGCCTGCTGCCGGCCTCTTTGCAAGGCCCCATCGCGGTGGGTTACCTGCTGGCACGCGCGACCGACACCGTGGCCGACACCACCTACATGCCTGCAGCCGAACGACTGGACTTGCTGCAAGGTTTGGCTGCCAGCTTCGAAGCCTTGACAACACTGCCCACCGCGCTGCAAGCCCAAGTCAAAACCTTTGCCCAGCATCAAAGCGACCCGCACGAACAAGCCCTGATGCACGCCCTGCCCACTTGCCTGCGGCTGATGCAAGACCTGAGCGCGCCAGACCAGCGCAGCGTGCGCTGGGTGCTGGGCCACATCACACGCGGGCAGGTGCTCGACGTTCAGCGCTTTGGACAAGGGCCAGCAGCTTTGGCGACCGAAGCAGCGCTGGACGACTACACCTGGCTTGTGGCCGGATGCGTGGGCGAATTTTGGACCGAGCTGTGCGAGCGCCACCTGCCCGGCTTTGCCACCCCAAGCGCAGACGCCATGCGCCTGGCGGGGCGCGCTTATGGCATGGGCTTGCAAAGGCTGAACATCCTGCGCGACGCTGGGGCCGACTTGGCTTCTGGCCGCTGCTACCTGCCTGAAGAGCGCCTCACCCCCCTGGGCCTGAGCCCAGAGCACCTGATCACGGCCGCACGCACGGGTGACGCGGCCACGCTGCAGCAACTGGCCCCCTTGTGGAGCGAGTACCTGCAGCAAACCCACCAGCAACTGGGCGAAGGCGTGCTTTACAGCCAGTGCCTGACCAGTCGCCGCCTGCGCTTGGCCTGTGCCCTGCCCGCCTTGATCGGTGCGCGCACCGTGGCCCTGTTGCGCCAAGCCGGCCCGCAAGCGCTGACCCAACGCGTGAAAATGCCGCGCCACGAAATGCGTGCCTTGCTGTGGCGGCTGCTGTGGCGACTGGCCTCGCCCCATGCCGTGGCCCGAGAATTTCAGCACCTCTCGCAGTGAGACAATCTCAGCCCATGAGCCCGCAAGACTACGTCCAGCAAAAAGCCGCCGCCTCGGGCAGCAGCTTTTATTACGCCTTCCTCTTTCTGCCGGCCGAGCGCCGCGCCGCCATCACCGCGTTTTATGCCTTCTGCCGCGAAGTGGACGACGTGGTAGACGAAATCAAAGACCCCAGCGTGGCCGCCGCCAAGCTCGGCTGGTGGCAAAAAGAAGTGCAACAAGCCTATGCCGGCCAGCCCAGCCACCCGGTCATGCAGGCGTTGATGCCGCACACCCAGACCTTTGGCATCGAAAGCCGCCACCTGATGGCCGTGATCGACGGCTGCCAGATGGACCTGAACCAGACCCGCTACTTGGACTTTGCGGGCCTCACGACTTACTGCCATTTGGTGGCTGGTGTGGTGGGTGAAGTCGCCGCCCGCATTTTTGGCCAGACCGACGAAGCGACCACGGCTTACTCGCACAAGCTGGGCCTGGCCTTTCAGATGACCAACATCATCCGCGACGTGGGCGAAGACGCACTGCGCGGACGCATCTACCTGCCGCTGGACGAGCAGCAACGCTTTGGCGTCAAAGCGCAAGACCTGATGCAGCGCGACTATTCAGACCGCTTCACCGCGCTGATGAAGTTCCAAACCGACCGTGCACACGCCCTGTACGACGAAGCCCTGGCCCTGCTGCCTGCGGCCGACCGACGCGCCCAAAAGCCGGGCCTCATGATGGCCAGCATCTACCGCACCTTGCTGCGTGAAATCGAAGCATCGGGCTACCAAGTGCTGCACCAACGCATCGCGCTCACGCCGCTGCGCAAACTGTGGCTGGCGTGGAAGATGCAGGCGCTCGGGCGGTTTTGAAGCGTCCAATTTGGGGCCCCTCCGGTCATGAAACCTGAGGCGATTGCCAAAGAACACTTGCGATCAACGTTCCTCCTGATCAACTGCACTTGGTCCTGGGAATGCTGACGCACAGACCCCGAGAGCCAATCCAACACGGCTTGGTATTGCGCCAACAGCAAAACTCAATGCATTGCGAAATTTGAAAATCGCGGCCAACTATTGCAGGCAAAGGTAAGGAGCATCGCCTGCCGCGCAAGCAGCTTTAGCCACCTCCTCACGAGAAGGTAAACGGACTTGTGGAGGTGTAACTTTCAAAGCTTTGGCTTCATCAGCGATTTGCTGAATACTCGTTCGCCATTTTGATTTAGCCTCGAGCACGACCTGATCCACTGTGGGGACTTTTTGCCCACAGAGGTCGGGCTTTTCTTCGCCTTGCCCCAACATCACAAGCAATTCATTGAAGTCTTTCATGGTCTGGCAAGCATCAACAATGTCCATGGACGTCACGGCCACAGCAACCCCAATTCCCACATAAGGAATCGCCTCACTCGGTAATGCGGCGACGTTTCTGGAAATGGACTTGGCTATTCGCTTGTGCACGACAGCCACCGTTTCTTTGGCCCTTTTGCCACTGACTTCAAGCTTTTTGGCCAATCTTTCACTCTCTAGCTGAGCTGCGTCCAACTTCTTAAGCTGGACATCGTTGCTTGCTCTGAGTTGCTTGTTTTGGGCATCGATATCGGCTGTTTTACGCTTGACCTCCAGATCGCGCTTGGTTTTGGGACTGTTGATCAAGGCACGGTCTGCCAGCGCATGACCACCCAAGGAAATGATTCGCCACAACACGCTGTGCATCCAGTCATGAACGTTTGCGCTGAACACGCTGGCGACATTGGATACCAGCAATGTGACCAAAATGAGCCCCATCAGCTTAGGCTTGAACGTCATGAAACCAAACCAAGGCTTCGAAATTTGTTGTTTTGAAGGCTTTATTTCCATGATCATTGATTTCTTTATGACTAATTTAAAGATCAAGTCACGAGTATCCCAAAAACAATCTAAGCATCAATTTGGCAGTTGCAATAATTCGTTAGCAAAAATTCAAGCTGAGCCATTGGAAAGAAGCCGCCCTCACCCTGCATCCGAGCCTCACTTTAGCGAGTTGCATCTCTGAAATCACACACGCACGACCTGCCCCGCGAACACAACTGAACGAATATTGCGTTTACCCCAGGTGACAGACGAAGCTGCCGTCTGAGGCGATGCTTAAAGGCCCTGCGTGATGCGGCCAAGCTGATCGGCGAACGCGCCTTGGTGGCCCACATCCATGCGCCTGAGCAGACTTGATGCTCAAAAACCCGCAGCCTCAGTCGGATTCCTATTGACCTTCCGTTTGAATGAACAAATAATTCAAAAACGTTTCAAATTGGAAACGTTGTTTTACCAAAGAAACAAAATGAGCATCATCGGCATCGACGAAATCACTTTTGGGGCGCAAGACATCCCCCGCTGTCGGCAGTTTTTTCTTGATTGGGGCTTGACCCTGGTTGAAGAGACGCCGACACGCTTGGTCTACGAAGCCCTCAATGCGTGCCGAGTGATCGTTGCGCATTCGGACACCCCCGGTCTGCCTGCAGGGGTGGAACCTGACCCAACTCTCAGAGAGGTGGTTTGGGGTGTGGGTTCCGAATCTGACCTGACCCATTACGCAAGCGCCATGGCACAGTGGCCGAATTTTGTCCGAAGTGACCAATTCGCAGCCTGTACCGATCCGAGTGGCTTGGCCATTCGATTGCAGGTCAGCCGTAAAAAAAACCTCGAGCTTGCGTGTGCACAAGTCAACACTTGGGCCGAGCGTTCACGCATTGATCAAACCAGTCCCGCTTATGACAGAGCACATCCGATTGAAGTCGGTCATGTGGTGTTTTTTGTCAAAGAGCTCGAGAAAGTCTCGAAGTTCTATCAGGACGTACTGGGCTTTATCGTCTCTGACCGCTACCCCGGGCGCGGCCATTTCTTGCGTTGCACGCAGCGCGGAGGACACCACGACCTGTTCTTGCTGCAACTGCCCGAAGCGCGCAATGGCTTGAACCATGTGGCCTTCACCGTGCGCGATCACCACGAAGTGTTTGGTGGTGGATTGCACATGTCACGCTGCGGCTGGGACACCGAGTTGGGTCCTGGACGGCATCCCATTTCATCGGCCATCTTTTGGTATTTCGTGAGCCCTGCTGGCGCCTTGGTCGAGTATTACGCCGACGAGGATGAACTGACCGAAGCCTGGCAGCCACGCGACTTCACACCAGGCCCCACGGTATTTGCAGAATGGGCCATCAAAGGCGGTATCGACGGCGAAACCCGCCGCCAAAAGAACGCCGAAGCCCCCAGCGGTCGCTTCATGACCGACAAACCCAAAGCTTGATCGCCTGCGATTTCACTGTTTAACCCGGAGCATTCCTTCATGGCACACCATCCCGCTGCGCTGTACAACGAAACACACCAGTCGCGATCCAAAGCCCCGACCAGTTACGAAAGCTTGCTGGGTGACTCGATCGAGCGCGCCTTTGGCGCGGGCATCCAAGACCTCGAAAGTCTGGTTCAGTACCTCAACACCGCCGGACCGTCTGGCCCCAACGGCCAAGCTTGGACGGCTGAGTCTTACCAGCAAGAGATGGCCCGTTTGGCTGCTTGAAGCACAACCCTAAGAACACCATGAACACCCACACCATCAATGTGCAGTTGGACCCCGTCGACGCCGCCTTGGAAGTCGGTTTGAAGGACCTGTGGTTCCCAGTCTGCCCCTCAGGCTTTGTCAAGGACAGCCCGGTTTCTTTGCGCCGCCTGGGGTACAAAATTGTTCTTTGGCGAGATGCCACAGGACAAGTCCACGCACTTGAAGACCACTGCCCACACCGTGGCGCACCGCTGTCGCTGGGCGTGATTTTGGGTGACCGGATTGCCTGCCCCTACCACGGCGTTGAAGTGCGACAGGATGGCACCGTGATGCGTGTGCCCGGCAGCCCCGGCTGCAAGCTCGAAGGCTCACGCCCCACACGCCGGTTTCACACCGCTGAATCGAACGGCGCCATCTTTTTGTTCAACGCCAGCAACCCGGCATTGGACGAGGCCCCGGCCCTTCGTCTGCCTGAACAACTGACCTCGCCGGAATGGTCGTCCTTCCTTTGCTACACCGAATGGGGGGGTGACTACCGCTACGTGCTTGACAACATCATGGACCCGATGCACGGGGCCTACCTGCACAAACAGTCGCACACCATGGCCGAGGGCGACATGACGGCTGAGTTCCAAATTCGGGACATCGACAACGGCTTTATCTTTGAAAAGAAGCACCAACGCGATGTGAACTTTGACTGGACAGAGTGGATGGACACCGACATCCACCTGATGCGCTTGGAAATCCCCTACCCCAAGACCGGTGGCCCTGGCGGCAACTTCACCATCATTGGCAGCTACACCCCCATCACCAACCGCGTGGCCGCCGTTTTTCACTGGCGCTGCCGCAAGGTCGAAGGCTGGCAGCGCGACACTTGGCGCTTTTTGTACAAAAACCGCTTGGAGCAACGCCACTGGAATGTGCTCGAGCAAGACCGTGTGGCGGTGGAAAACATGGAACCCGACGCCAACAAACGCGAGCACCTGTATGCCCACGACATGGGCATCGTTCGATTGCGCCGCCACCTTCGCAAACTGGCTACCGAACAACTGAACAAAGCCAACGCCTGACATGAGCACTTTGAAAGCCTGGGTGCACACCCTGAAGTACGAAGCCCAGGACATCATCAGTGTGGAGCTGCGTCCCATGCAGGGCGAAACCCTGCCCGCTTTTGAGGCCGGTGCCCACATCGATCTGCACCTGCCCGGCGGCCTGGTGCGCAGCTACTCGCTGGCCAACGACAGCCGCGAGCGCCACCGTTACCTGCTGGGCATCCTCAGGGACAAAGCCAGCCGCGGTGGATCACGCGCCGTTCACGAGCACCTGCACGTGGGCATGACACTCACCATCAGCGCACCCCGCAACAACTTCCCTTTGCACGAAGAGGCCGATCATTCGGTGCTGATCGCGGGCGGCATTGGGGTCACACCCATCTTGAGCATGGCCCAGCGCTTGCAGGCTCTGGGGCGTTCATTCGAGGTGATTTACCTGGCACGATCGCGCGCAGCGGCTGCATTCATCGACACCCTGTCAGCACTGGCTTGCCCGGTGCATTGGCACTTCGACAACGAAGCTGGCGGCCCACCCGACTTGAAAGCCTTGTTGGCCCAGCGCACCCCCAAGGGCACGACCCATTACTACGCCTGCGGCCCGGCTGCGATGCTCGATGCCTTCGAAAAAGCCTGCACCGATTTGGCCTATGCCAACGCGCACATCGAGCGCTTTGCAGCAGTCGAGGTCAAGGCCGCGGACGATGCGCGCCAGCAATTCACCGTCGAGCTGCGCAAGAGCCAAAAAACTTTTGAAGTCACGGCGGACACGACCCTGCACCAACAACTGCTGGCACTGAAGGTCAATGTGCCATTCAGTTGTGAGGAAGGCATTTGTGGCTCGTGCGAAACCCGAGTGCTGGAAGGCACACCCGACCACCGGGACATGGTGTTGAGTGCTTCCGAGCAAGCCAGCAACCAGGTCATGATGGTGTGCGTCTCGGGTTGCAAAAGCGAGCGCTTGGTGCTGGACCTCTGATCGCTCAGGCAGAAGCCAGCGGGTACGGGCTGGTGTTGGTCTGACGCAGCATGGCATAGGCCAGTTCGGCCATCAGCTGCGAGCGCAGCGCCTGACTGGCTGGGTCGTTCCAAAGATTGCGCAACTCCAGCGGGTCCGCACGCAAATCACACAACTCCCCCCAAGGCTGGCCATCGTAAATGCTGATGCGGTGATCGCAAGTGCGCAAGGTCCGCATCCGGATGCGTTGGCCCAAGCCAAAATCCAATCGCTGCCCTTCCTCCTCGATCAACACACTGGAACGCAGCGCATCGGCTTGACCGCTCATCAGTGGCAGCAAAGACTGCCCCTGCATGCCATGGGCTGGCTCAAGGCCTGCACGCGCCAACACCGTGGCGGGGATGTCAATGGTCTGAGCCAATGCTGGGCTTACTCGCGGAGCGAGTGATGCAGAGGTACCCAACGCCTTCGGGTCGGACCAAATAAAGGGGACCCGGGTGAGCCCGCCGTAGTGCAAACCGCCTTTGAACATCAGCCCACGGTCACCCAGCAAATCGCCGTGATCGCTGGTGAACATGACCACCGTGTTGTCGGCCAAGCCCAGCCTCTGCAGCTCGGCCATCACACGGCCAATGGCATCGTCGATGCAAGCGATGTTGCCGTAATTGAGGGCCAGGGCTTCACGCCCCTCCTGGTGGGTGACGGCAAATGTGCCATGACCCGGCTTGAATTGATCGGGTCGCTTGGTGCGCTGCGCATGGAGCCAACGAACAGGTGGCGGTGCATCGGTCAGCTCGACATCGAAGCTATACGGCAAATCGACATCGCCTGGCCGGTACATGTCCCAATAACGCCCGGGCGGCGTGAACGGGTGATGCGGATCGGGGAAAGAGCACTGCAAAAAGAACGGTGCATCGCCCGCCGCAAAGCCCCGAAGCATCTCGCAGCTTTGCTCGGCGATGTAATTTGTAGGGTAAAGCCCCTCGGGTACCCGTGTGCGCCAAGCTTGGCGCAAACGGGTCAATGCCCACTGGGGCGTGGGCAAAGCGTTGTCCGGGCCGATCAGGCGGTCTGCATCGGGCAACTGCAGACGCAACCAACGCCGCCAATGCCCACTTTGCTGATCAGCATGGCCAATGGTCAGCGCCACTTGCGCAAAGCCGTAGTAGGGCAAATCGAGTTCAAAGGCTTCGTCTTCGTCCCAGTGGCGTGCCACCTCCTGACCATACCGCCCGGGAAACAAGGATTTAGACTCGCACCCCAAGCGCTCGGTGGCTTGTGGCCAAAAGGGCGGCACCGAAGTGATGTTCTGCAGATGACTCTTGCCGGCCAAGGCGGTGCGATAGCCCGCATCGCTCAAAGTCTGCACAAAGGTGCGCTCGCCATGCGACAGTTCTCGGCCATTGAGCTGCAATCCGTGAGCGCTGGGCAAACGCCCAGTCATGAGCGAGGCGCGGTTGGGCTGGCAAATGGGCGTGGCCACGTGGAACTCGGTGAAACGACAACCCCTATCGGCCAGTGCATCGATGTGGGGCGTGCGCAGCAAAGGATGGCCTGCGCAGCCCAAATGGTCAGCTCGGTGCTGATCGGTGATGAACAGCAGGAAGTTGGGCCGCTCAGACCGGCCCATCAGTCGGCTTTGATGTTCAGCTCTTTGGCCAGTTGGCCATAGCGTTGACGATCGGCTTTCATGAAGTCACCCAAGACTTGGGACGATCCACCCAGAACATCCAGGCCTGCAGCCGCCAGTTTGTCGCGCACATCGGGCAGTTTGAGCAAGTCGTTGATGTCGGCGTTGATTTTGAGGCGCACCGCATCGGGTGTACCGGTTGGCGCAAACACGCCATACCAAGCATTGACTTCAACGCCGCGCACGCCTTGCTCCCCAGCGGTGGGCACCTCGGGTAACAGGGGCGAGCGGTTCTTCTCGGTCAAGGCCAAAGGAACCAACTTGCCGGCTTTGATGTGCGGCAAAGCGCCACCCAAACCCACGAACAGAAACTTGACCTCACCGCCCAGCGCCGCCATGACCGAAGGATTAACGCCTTTGTAGGGCACATGAAGCATGTCCACGCCTGCAGCGCGTTTGAGCATCTCCCCGGCAAAGTGCATGGGCGAGCCATTGCCCGCACTGCCATAGGGCATACCGGCTTGTTTTTTGGCCAGCGCCAAAGCGGATGGCAAATCTTTGACGTTCAGTGAGGGGTTGGCCAAAAAGGCCATGGGCGTTGTGGCGGGCGCAACGATCGGCATCAGATCGGTGTGCACATCAATGCCACCGCCTGCCCCAGGAGCCAAAACATGAGGCGAGATCACCATGGTGTTGGTGGTCAGCAGCAAGGTGTGGCCATCGGCAGGCGACTTCGCCACCGCCTGTGCGCCAAGCAATGCTCCAGCGCCAGGCCGGTTTTCCACCACCACAGGCTTGCCCCATTGAGCGGACAGTTTTTCTGCAAACACCCGCGCCATCAGGTCCGGTCCACCGCCCGGAGGGAAAGGCACCACCAGACTGACATTTTTTGACGGAAAAGACTGCGCCAATGCAGGCGCAAGCCCCGCCATCGTGATGCAGGCCACAGTCACCAGACATGACCCCAAACCCCATTTTTTTCGCATGAACAGTCTCCTGATGGTTGATCTGAAACATTGGGCTCTGGGCTTAGGCTTAAAGGCCCAGGGCAACGGCCCAAGCATCGTAACCATAAACACCATCGGCATTGCCCTGGGTTTTCATCCATTGATTGCCACGCGAGCCGATCTGAATATCCGCCGTGCGCGCTTGGCGGGCTGCGGCATAACGCTGCAAGGCTGGGGCCACATCCGAGCGTTGCAGCACTTGCCCAAGGCAACGCGATACGACCACGCCGTCTTCAATGGCCATGCCTGCACCTTGCGCCATGAAGGGCAACATCGGGTGGCAAGCATCGCCCAGCAAACTCACATGGTTCACCGACCATTGCGGCAAGGGCTCCCGTTCGTACAAGGCACTTTTGAGCACGCTGTCGCAGGCATCCAACAGCGCACGGGCATCCGGATGGTAGTCCCTGTAAAAACTGCGCAACTCGTTCACGTCGCCTGGACTGGTCCAGGATTCTTCATGCCAAGAGTCCTGCCCTGTGGTGGCAAAGATGAAGGTATCCCGACCCCGATTCAATGGGAAGGTCACGATCTGGCTTTGCGGGTTGGGGCCCCACCATTTGGTGAAGGCCTCAATCTCGGGCACTTGCCGCACCTTGTCGGTCGGCACCACCGCACGAAAAGACACCACCCCCGTAAAGCGTGGCTGCTCTTCGCCAAACAAGGCCGTGCGCACCTTGGAGTGGATGCCGTCTGCCCCCAACACCACGTCATGCAAGGCATGCTGACCGTCTTCGAACACCAGCTCAACACCCGCTTCGCTTTGGCTCAGCGAGCGCAGCCGCTTGGAAAACACCACCGCCTCGGCAGGCACCGCCGCTGCCATGACCGCCAACACGTCGGCGCGGTGAATGGTCAGCTGCGGAGCGCCGTAGCGCTCCTCGGCCGTGTCCCCCATGGGCAAACGAGAAGTCTCCAAGCCCGTGTCCCAGTCGCGGCTGATCCTGAACGTAGGGCGTGCACCGCTGGCGCGTATGCCTTGGGCCACGGCATCGCCCAAACCATCCAAAGCGCGCACGGCATTGGGCGTGAGGTTGATGTCGGCCCCAACACGCATGAATTGCGCTGCCTGCTCGTACACAGTGACCTGGTGGCCTTGCGCGCGCAAGGCAATGGCCGCGGTCAATCCACCAATGCCCGCGCCAACGATGGCGATGTTGAGTGAAAGCGTCATTTGAATATCCTGAAAGTAAAGAGAGACTGGCGTACTGGAGGGTCAAAAGACACCCGAAAAAGAGCCGCCATCGAGCAAGATGTTCTGGCCATTGATGTAACCGGCATGAATGCTGCACAAATAAGCGCAGGTATGACCCAACTCATCGGGCTGACCGAAACGGTGCGCTGGGTGCTTGGCCAGGCGCGCTGCGATGGCCTGCTCGGTGCTGATCCCCTGCCTGGCTGCCTGCGCCGCAAAGTTGCCCGCCAAACGCGCGGTATCGAAGGTGCCGGGCAACAAGTTGTTGATGGTCACGCCCTTGGCCACCGTGGTGCGGGCCAGACCCGCCACAAAGCCCGTCAGTCCGCTTCGCGCTCCGTTGGACAAGCCCAAACCATCCACCGGGGACTTCACCGCACTGGACGTGATGTTGACAATGCGACCAAACCCTCGCGCCATCATGCCGTCCACCGTGGCCCGGATCAGGGCGATGGGCGCCAACATGTTGGCTTCCAGCGCACGGACCCAGATGTCACGGTCCCAGTCCCGGAAATCACCGGGGGGCGGCCCACCGGCATTGGTCACCACCATGTCAAAGTTTTGCTGCGTCTGCCAAATCAGCTCCCGCCCAGCTTCGGTGGTCACATCGGCGGCCACGCTCGTCACCGCACCGCCGCCAAGCAGGCGCAAGCGCTCAGCCGCAGCCAACAAGGGCGCTTGTGTGCGCGCCACCACCAGCACATCGACACCCTCGCGTACCAGGGCTTGCGCACAGGCGTAACCCAGCCCGGCGCTGGCACCGCACACCAGTGCTTTTTTTCCGGCAATTCCCAAGTCCATGAATCAATCCCTCATTCGGCCACGATGCCTCGGGCCTTGATGATGCGCGCCCAAGTCTGGGTCTCTGCTTTGATATGCGCGGCAAATTCAGCCGGTTTTTGCGTGGCGTCGCTCAAACCCTGCGCACGCAATTGCTCGCGCACCGCCGGCTGAGCCAGGATGTCGGCCGCGTCTTTGGCCATTTGCTCGGCCACCGCTGCGGGTGTGCCGGCAGGTGCCAAGATCCCATACCAAGAGGTGACCACCACCCCACTCACGCCTTGCTCAGCGAGGGTCGGAATGTCTGGTGCGACAGCGCTGCGAACGCTGTCGGTCAGGCCCAGCGCCAACAATTTCCCGCTCTTGATGTGCCCCAGCGTTGCAGGCAGATTGCTGAACATCAATGGCACAGTGCCTCCCAGCACATCGTTGAGCGCCGGCCCAGTCCCTTTGTAGGGCACATGCAGCAAATCGGTATCGGTTTGCAGCTTGAACAGTTCACCGGCCAAATGCAAACCGCTGCCGATGCCGGGTGAGGCATAAGACAAGGTACCGGGCCGGGCTTTGGCTTGGGCAATCAAGTCGCGCAAACTGCCCAGCTTGGCTGCGGTGGAGGCCACCAACACATTCGGGGCCTTGGCCAGCATGGTCACAGGCACAAAGTCCCGCTCAATGTTGAACGGGAAATTCGGCATCAAGGTTGGGTTGATCGTCAGGTTTCCAGCCGGAACCACCAACCATGTTTTGCCATCGGGTTTGGCACGCTTGACTTTGTCGATGCCCAAATTGCCCGCCGCGCCGGGCAAGTTTTCAACCACCACGGTTTGACCTGTTTTCTTTTGCAAGCCATCGGCCAGGATGCGCGACAACACATCGACAGGTCCGCCCGGCGGAAACGGAGCAACGAGCGTCACGCGCTCTTGCGCGCCTGCGGCCAAGGACACGGCCAACAAAACCGCCCCACCCATTTGACGAAGGTAATTTTTCATGATGCAGCCCAAGCCATGGGGGCTTTGTTCATGCCCCAGTAAAAACTTTTCTGTGTGGTGTATTCCAAAATGCCTTGGCGGCCTTTTTCGCGGCCTGTGCCACTGAGCTTGACCCCACCAAAGGGCGTGCTCACCGAGAACAGTTTGTAGGTATTGATCCACACCGTGCCTGTTTGCAATGCACGACCGATGCGCCAAGCGGCTTTGTAGTCACACGTCCAGATGCCTGAGGCCAGGCCGTAATCGTTGTCGTTGCACTGAGCGATCAGGTCGGCTTCATCGGTCCAAGGCAACAAAGCCAACACCGGACCAAAGACTTCTTCACGGCACATGCGGGCGGTGTTAGGCAGGCCTTCCATCACGGTAGGCAAGTAATAGCTGCCCTGTTCGTAATAGCCGCCTTGTGGTCGCGCACCACCAGACAGAATTTGGCCGCCTTCATCACGACCGATTTGCACATATCGTTCAACTGAATCGCGGTGGCCCCGGTTGACCAAAGGGCCCATGTGGGTGGTTTCCAGCGACGGATCGGCCACACGCAAACCCTTGACTGCCGCCAGCAAGCGCGACTTGAACGCGTCGTACACCGAGGCATGAACAAAAGCCCGCGAGCCCGCGATGCAGGATTCTCCCGAGGAGCTGAAGATCCCGTAAATCACCCCCGCGACGGCGTGGTCGAGGTCGGCATCGGCGCAAACGATGGTGGGCGATTTGCCACCCAATTCCAAAGACGTGGGCATCAACTTTTCGGCAGCCAGGCGCTGAATGCCCATGCCGACGGTGGTGCCCCCGGTGAAAGCAATCCGCTTGATCAAGGGGTGGCGCACGAGCGCATCGCCCACCACTGAGCCTTTGCCAGGCAGCACACTCACGATGCCGTCAGGCACGCCCGCCTGCTGCGCAATGCGGGCCAACTCGATGGCCATGCGGGGGGTGATTTCGGCCGGTTTGATGACGATGGCACAACCAGCCGCCAGCGCAGGCGCCATTTTTTGGGCCTCGCTGGCAATGGGTGAATTCCAAGGCGTGATGGCACCCACCACACCCAGTGGCTCGTGCACGCTCAATGTGAGGAAGTCCCCACGCGTGGGCGTGACCGCGTCCTCCCAGGTTTCGGCCGCAGCGGCAAAGTACTGGAAGGTGCCCGCTGCGCTGGCCACCAAGGCGCGGCACTCCTTGATGGGTTTGCCGTTGTCCAGCCGCTGCAATTGCGCCAAAGTTTCCGATTGTTCACGAATGCCTTGGGCGATCCGGTGCAGCATGCCGGCGCGCTCGTGGGGCATGAGGCGCGCCCACGCGGGCTGCAAGCGCGCTTGCTCGGCCACCTGAACAGCTTCGTCCACATCACCAGCCGTGGCTGCATGCAGCTGGGCCACAGCCGAGCCATCGTGCGGGTATTCAGTCTCGTAGGCAGGCCCAGAGGCATCACGCCAACGGCCCGCAAGCAAGGTCTGTATTTTTTCAGTCATCTGGATGGCTCCGGGTCAGGTGGTCACACTGGCGCTGCGGTTGTGCAAAAAGCGCACCGCCGACAAGACAGTGAGCGCCGATGTTTTGGGGTTGTCGGCCAAGGGTTTGCCCCGCATGCGCACCTGCATCTCGCCAAAAGCGCCCTTGGCCTCGAATTCGTGGATGTTGTCGGTCACACCCGGGTCGGCGATCAGGCGCACACGGGTGTGGTCCAAGCCCAAACCGGCCAATGACAGCGTGGCGGCGACATTGGCATTTTTGGGATACAAACGCGCTGCTTCGCGGGCTGTGGCATCTAGGATCACCGTCGGCTCGGTCAATGCGTCCAGGTTCACCAACTGCTCGGCTGGCGAGCCGCGCCAGCCAGCAGGGGGCTTGCGGCCAATGTAGGTCACGCTGTCCAGCCCCGCTTGGCGTGCCGCCGCGATCGCATCGATGCCGCCAATGGCGCCAGCCAGCAAGTGCAGCTGTGTGCCGCCCTGCTCGGCAGCTGCCTGCAGCTGTTCGGGCAAGCCAGGCTCTGACAAGGCCCCGATCGACAACACGGCGCACTCGGTGCCCCGCTCCAAAGCGGGCAAGACATGCGCGGTCAAGGCGGTGTGCCCAGCGCACTCCAGCACCAAGGGTGTGCTCACAGGCACTTGGTGCGTCACCGTCACACCAGGTCCCAATTCGGCTTGCAGGGCCGCCACTTTGGCCGGAGACACCACAATGTGCGTGATGCGCACCCCCGCATGCCCGAGCATGCGTTGGTAAACAGAACGCCCGATGGCGCCAAATCCAATCAGGGTCAGTTCTTGGGCTCGCATGGCTCAATCCGTCTTTTTGGGAGGACCGGCAAACTTGACCGGAAACGCACCCCATGCCGCCATGTCCACCTCGACCACCACCGGGCCGGGGGTGTCCAAGGCTTGACGCAAAACAGCATCGGTCTGCGCCGGATCGCTGAGTTTGTGGTGCGCCACCTGCAAGCTGGCACAAAACTGCGCAAAGTCGGGGTTGTGCAATTCCACATAGCAGTGTCGGCTGCCGTACACCGCGTCCTGGATGTTCTTGATCACCCCGTAACGGCTGTCGTTCATCAACAGCACCATCATGTCGGCACGCTCTTGCGCTGCACAAGCGAGCTCCCCCACGTTGAGCATGAAGCCGCCGTCCCCCGCCATCACCACGGTCTTGCGGCCCAAAGCATGTGCTTGGTTGGCCAAGGCCACGCCAATGCCCATGGCCAAACCTTGACCGATGCCGCCACCCAAGGCGTGCACGCCCGCACGCGGGTGATCCAGCACGGGCGCACGGTTGCCCCACATCGTGTTGGACAAGGTGATGTCACGCACCCACCACAGGGCTTTGCCGGTCGCCGCTTGCAAGCTGTTCTTGAGCTGGACGTAAGGCCCCAAGGTGCTGTCCACCAAGGCCTCGGCTTCACGTCGGGCATTTTTCAGATCGCTCAAAAAGGCCGGATCGGTGTGCATGCGCCCTTCCAAGGCATCGGCCAAGGCGTTCAGGGTCAAGGCGGCATCGCCTTGCACAAAGTATTCGCTGTCGTAGGCCCGGTTCTGGGTGAGTGCGTTGGCGTCAATGCGGAAACGGTGCGCAGGCAGTTGAAGCTTGTAGGTCAACGTCTCGTTGCTGCGCAAACGCGAGCCCACCACCAACAAGGCATCCACGTTTTGGTAAAAAGCCTCGCTGGGCTTTTGCAGGTTGTAAGACCCCAGACTGGCCGGATGGTCTTCAGGCAACACCCCCCGGCCTTGCACCGAGGTAACGACCCCCCAGCCCATGGCCACCAAGCGCTGCACCGCAGGCGCGGCACCGCGGGCACCGCCGCCCAGCCACAGCAAAGGACGCTTTTTAGAAGCCAACAGGTCCGCCAAGGTTTGCACAGCTGCGGGTGAAGGCGCCAAAGGGGCCACCGGCAAGGGCATCAGGTCGGCGGGCAAAGGCAAGCGCATGGCCTGCACATCGATCGGAATTTCAATGCTGACTGGCCCACACGGCGGCGTGAAAGCCATGCGCACGGCTTCTCGCAAAGTGGCCAGCGCGGTCTCGGGGTTGCGGATGCGATAGGCCTCCTTGCCCACCGACTTGAGCATGGCCAACTGGGCTGGATGCTCATGGATGAAGCCCAGGTCACGGTCCAGAAATTCCGACTCGATCTGGCCCGTCAAGTGCAAAAGCGGGGTGCCAGCGGTGATGGCTTCCACCATGGCACCGGCTGCATTGCCGCAACCTGTGCCGGTGCTGGTCACACACACGCCCAATACACCACTGACACGGGCGGCGGCATCGGCCATGTTGCATGCACCCGCCTCACCGCGGGCCGACACAAAGCGGATGTGTCCACGTGTGTGGAAAGCATCCAGGATCGGCATGTTGTGGATAGAAATCACGCCGTAGGCGGTTTTCACACCACAGGCTTCCAGGAAACGGGCGACCAATTCGCCCACAGTGATGGTGACGGCAGAAGTGTTCATGAGGTTTTCTTGTCCTTGTTTTTGGCTGGCGTCGTGCTGCGTTGCGGCAAGTGACTCAGACGCTCTGTCAACTGGGCGGAAGCGGCTTTGACCAACTCAACGAGCGGCATGAGCGCTTCGTCTTCGATCCGTTGCGAGGGCACCGAAATGCTGATGGCAGCCGTCACGCGCCCCTGCCCATCCAAGACCGGAGCGGCGATGGTGGAAATGCCGGTTTCGTACCCCCCCATGCTCACGCCATAACCCTTGTCTCGATCCTGATCGATCAAGGACTTCAACTCTTGCAAATTGGTCGGGGTTTTTGGGGTGTAGGTTGGCAATGTTTTTTCGGGGTACAACGCCATCAGGTCTTGCATGCTCACGTCGGACAGCAAGGTTCGTCCCAACACAGTGGCATGCGCCGGCAAACGGGCCCCGACCTGAATCGAGTGGAACATGGCATTGCCGCCTGCGGCCTTGGCAATGAACACCACGTCGCGGGCATCTCGCACCACCAAGTGGGCCGAAAAGCCACTGCGATCGCGCAAAGCTTCGATCACGGGGCGCCCCACTTCGGTCAACTCCATGGAGGCGAGCAATTCAAAGCCCAGCCTCAACACGGCCAGACCCAACTTGTAACTCACACCATCGGGGCAGCGCTCCAAAAATCCGCTTTGCTCCAGGGTGAACAACATTCTGAAGACCGAGGCCCTGGGCAAACCCAAGCGGCGCGACAGTTCAGCGCCACTGAGTTCGCGTTCATCGCGGTTGAATTGCATCAACAACTGCAGGCCCCGTGCCAATCCGGGCACGGTGTAGCGGTCGTCTGAAGTGGGTTTATCGGTCATGTCCATTTCAGTTCAGTCAGCCCAGAGTGGGCAGGTCCAGTAAAGCGTTCACAGCAGGTGCAGCCTCCAGCGGACATGCATGGCCTACAGGCCCTAGGCTGATGCGTTCAGAAGTCAGGGCTTGGGCCAAGAGATCGCAGCCTGTCGGTGGGGTCACGGTGTCGGCTTCGCCGCTGGCCACTGTCACAGGACAGCGCACTGATTTCAGCGCTTCTACCAGTTTGCCCTGTCCCAACATCTGCACTGCTTGGGCATAGCCTGTCGGGTCAATTTGGGCCATGGTTTCACGCACAGCCGCCAGCAAGACGGGGGAGGCATCGGGCGACAGCATGGCAGCGCCTCGGGCCAAGGCCATGCCTTGGGGACCGAGTTGTTGCAAGTTGGTCAAACGGCCTCGCACCACCCGCTCGCGCTCGGCCAAGGGCGCATCGCCATAACCTCGCGCAGGCGCCAACAAAACCAAGCGGCTGACCGACTGAGGGCGCAAGCGGGCAGCACTGGTTGCCATCAAAGCGCCTAAGGAATGCCCAACCAGCGCGACGGGTTGTTTCACATACAAGGCATCCAGCCAAGACCACAAGCGCTCGGCATAGTCCTGCGCACTGGGCATGTCCTTGGGCAAATGAGTGCTGCGGCCGTAGCCCGGGGCATCCCATGCCAGCACACGCACATCGCTGCGCCCCACTGCAGATCCCAGTTGATAGGCCCAGCTGGCCGAAGCCGAGCCAATGCCATGCAACAAAACATGCGTGACCTGCGGGGCCATGCCGGCGCTGCGAAACTGGACTTGGCCATGCGCAGTGTCCACCATGGACCGCACCACGCCCGACAAAGCATCCGAGGGAGCGATGTTCATGTCAGCGCTTGATCTTGGACAAAGGCGAATCGGGCGGGTACACCGGCGTGATGGGCTTGGGTGTACCCAACATCACACACATCAAGGCATCTTCGTCGCCAATGTTCACCTCTTCTCGGTACACACCAGGCGGCACCGAAATCAGGTCACGCTCGCCCAAAGTGGCTTCCCAACGCTCGCCATCTTTTTCGCAGATGACTTTCATGGTGCCGCGCAAAACAAAGAAGATTTCTTCCACGTCGTAATGGATGTGCGATGGCCCAATGCCACCGGCCGGGATCAACATGGTCGAAAACGTGAAGTGGGCCGAGGGCACGGTGTTGCCGTCTTTGGCCACACCCGTCGCGCCAGTGCCGACATAACGCATTTGGGCACGGCGGTATTTGGGGTCGAAGTCGGCTTGAAACTTGAGCGCGTCCCAGTCATAGCGGCGGGTCGACTTGAGCGCCACCCGGCTTTGCATCCAGTCGGCAAAAGACTGACCGCTTTGTTGCAGCATGCCGGCCTGGATTTGCATCTCGGGCGGAATCTGTGCATTGAGCAAGCCGTTTTCATTGAAATGCGGCTGGTTGGCAGCTTCCAGAACTTTCTTCGCGTGTGCGTCCATGGTTGTTCCTATCGGTTAATTCATGACAAAGCCGCCATTGACCGGCAGCAACTGGCCCGTGATGAAGCCACTGCCCTGCGTCAACAGGAACAAGGCGGCGGCATTCACGTCTTCGGGAATTTGTGGGCGCTGGATGGCACGCCCGTTCAAGTAATGGTCGTGCCGCGCTTGGGGCACGTACTCGGTGGCCTCAACCAAGGTCAAGCCCGGCGCGATGGCATTGACGGTGATGGCTGCGTCACCCATCTCTCGGGCCAAGGATCGCGTCATGGCGATCACGGCGCCTTTGCTGGCCGCATAAGCGAGCAAACGGGGGGCACCCCACAAAGCCGTGTCCGAGGCCAAATTGACCACCCGACCGCGACCACTGGCCGCCAGATGCGGCTTGGCCGCTTGGGTCACCAGCCAAGTGCCACGCACGTTCACGTCCATGACGCGGTCCCACATGTCCAGCGCCAACTCGTCCATGGTTTTACCCCCCGAATTGGTGATGGCCGCGTTGTTGATCAGGCCGGTCAAACCGCCCATGGCAGCAGCGGCGGCATCAACCCCCGCACGGATGCTGGCGGGGTCCAGCAAATCCAAAGGCACGTAAGTGGCCTGCGGTCCAAGTTCATTGGCCAAGGCTTGGCCGCGCTCGTGCAGGACATCGCTGATGGTCACTTGCGCGCCTGCAGCGACCAAAGCTCGGGCGAAGCTCTCGCCCAAGCCGCGGGCAGATCCGGTGACCAGCACTTTGCTACCCTGTAGGTTGATCTCTTGCATTTTTTTCTAACTTTCAGGCGCCAGGCCGTTGTGCATTGACCAGGTAATGCAAGACGCGTTTTTCGGCCAAGACCACCGCGTAGTAAGCGAGGATGCCGATCACCGTCAAAGCGCCAATGACCACAAAAACGCCCGAGGTGTTGCCTTGCCCCTCAAAGAACACCAACAAATACCCCAGGCCCATATTGCCCCCGACCAGCTCGCCCACCACCACACCAATCACGGCCAGTGTGCTGGCGATGCGCAAACCCGAAAACAAAGGCGGCAAGGTGGTCGGAAACTCGACCATCCGAAACACCTGAAAGCGGGTGGCTGAAAACGAACGGGCCAGGTTGATCAAGTCGCCATCCATGGCGCGCATGGCCGACAAGACGTTGATCAAAACCGGGAAAAACACGATCAATACCGCCACCAAAATCTTGGGGTAAATGGTGTAGCCGAGCCACATCACGAACAGCGGTGCAAAAGCCACCTTGGGTGCGATTTGCAAGGCCAACAGGTAGGGTGACAAGATGGCTTCCACGCGGGGCGACATGCCCAAGGCATAACCAATGACTGCGCCCAAGACCGAGCCCAAGATGAAGCCAATAACCACTTCGGCCGCGGTGATGCCGGCATGCCACAGCAAGCGCTCGGTCTCCCAAATGCGGGCCCCTTCAGTCATGACCTGACTGAAAGGGGGCAGCACAAATTGAGGCACACCCAACCAGGCCGGAACGTACTCCCATAAAAGCAGGAACAGGACCAACACAGCCAAGCTCCAGGCCGAGGTTGTCAATTTTTCTTGGTTCATGTCAATTCAGTCCAGGCGTTGACAGGGCTTGCTCAGCTTGGCTTATTTGCCACCGACAAACTGGTTGGTGTAGAGGTCTTTGGGTGCAGCCTCTTTGGGCACTACACCGTTGCTGACATAAAACTTTTGCAGTTCAGCCAGACGCGCTTCGTCCATTTGTCCCAGCACTTTTTGGTTGGTATACACGTATTTGTTGTACATCTCAAACACGCTTTGAATGCCTGCTTCCTTGCCCTTGTGTGCCGGCACATGTTGCACATACGCAATGGCCGCTTCCTTGGGGTTGGCCATGATGTCTTTCATGCCCTTGAGCGTCGCGCGAACCAATTTTTGAATCAGCTGCGGATTTTTCTGGATGGTCTCGTCAGAAGCCAAGATGGCTTGCGCCATGCTTTTGAAGTACACGTCTGCAGGCAAAATGTCCACCTGTGCACCCGCATCCATGGCGGTGGCGGTCCAGTCAGGCACACCGGCCATGGCCACTGCTTTTTTAGCCGCAAATTGTTGCCACACGCCCGCGGGCCCAGCGGCCTGGATGTTCACATCGTTCTTGGTCAAGCCGACTTTGCTGAGCATGCCCAGCAAAGCGTAGTAGGTGGTGTCGGTGTACGAGATGACCGTGACGGTTTTGCCTTTGAGTTCACGCGGGCTTTCAATGCGCTCGTCTTTGTGGCTGACCAACTGCGTCAAAGAGCCCGAACCCAGCACGGCCACGGCTTTCACAGGGATGCCCTGCGCACGGGCGATGATGGGGGTGTCGCCAATCGCGCCGCCAATGACGGCATTGCCCGCGCCCACTTGTTTGGCCACATCGACGCCGCCGCGGGCGGCAACGAACTTCACATCCAGGCCTTCGGCTTTGTAATAGCCCTTGGCTTGGGCGAGCATCCAGGGACCAAAAGCAGGCAAGGTACCCGGTGCAGGCAACAAATAGGTGATTTCTTGCAAAGGTGCTTGGGCCTGGGACACGCCCGGCAAAACGGCCAGCAGGGCCGAAGCCAGCAAGCTCACACAGGTCATGCGTTTGTTCATCAAGGCAGGTGCTTTTTTCACAGTCGTCTCCAGTTTTTAGGGTGGGAAAAATCAATGCACATCGCTGTGCGCGTCGAGTTTGAGCAGTTCCATCAAACGGCTGACGTAGTCGGCCAAGAGCGGGTGTTTGCGCCGTTGCAAAGGATTGGCGCGGTCGGGAATATCCACGCGGATTTCCTCGATCAAGGTGCCGGGGCGCTCGCTCATGACCAAGATCCGGTCCGACAGCGCCACCGCTTCTGCCAAGTCGTGGGTGATGAACACCACGGTCTTGCCCTCACGTTGCACGGTTTGTGCGAGGTCTTGCTGCAAGATCATTTTGGTTTGTGCATCCAGCGCTGAAAACGGCTCGTCCATCAGCAGCACCAAGGGGTCTACAGCAAGAGTCCGGGCCATGGCTGCCCTTTGACGCATACCGCCCGACAACTGGTTGGGGTAGTGCTGGCCAAATCCCTTGAGGTGGCATTGGGTCAACAGACGATCGGAGATGGATTGGCGTTCTTCGCGCTTGACGCCGCGCAGCTCTAAACCAAATTCGATGTTTTGAGCGATCGTGCGCCAAGGCATTAGCAGGTCTTTTTGCAACATGAACGCGACATGCTTGCTCGGGCCCGTGACCACTTCACCATTAACTTTGACCGTGCCAGCCGACGGCTTGGACAGGCCAGCCCCCATGTTCAGCAAGGTGCTTTTGCCGCAACCGGAAGGGCCGATGATCGAGACGACCTCACCCTTGGCAATCGAAAAATGGATGTCGCGCGCAGCCAGCACGGCTGTCGAACCGCCTCGGGCATCAAATCGTTTTTCGACCCCGATGAACTCCATCGCAGGGCATGTGGACGCTGGTGTCATTCTTTGACCTTGTTTCACTAAAGAAACGTTGGTTTATCAAAGAATCAATGATACACATTTAAAGCCAATGCGCAACACCGGACTTTCCATGAAAAAGTCCAATGAGCTTGTGTGATCACCAGCCTATGCGCTGCACTGCTGTCAGGATCAGGCCCCTTACTTCAAGCCCCGAGCCTGAGCCTGCGCTGGCCGGTCCAAACAGAGTTTGAGCCAAGCCGACACCGCTGGGTATTGCGCCAGCAGCGCAGCGGCTGGGCGCACCCAGCTGGCGACGCAGGCCACGCAGACATCGGCCACAGTGAAACGGTTGGCAGCCAGGTAAGCCTCGCCTTTGGCGTTTTGGGCTTGCAGGTGGGCTTCGAGCACGGCCAACGGCACTTTCAATCGGCTTTCCGCTTTGTCGGCCAACTCGGGCTTGCGCTGGTCTTCGGGCATGGCCATGCGGTGCATCAGCACGGTGAGCGCATCAGCCTCCAGCTCGGACACGGTCCAAAAACTCCAGCGCAGGGCCTCCGCCTCTTCGCGGGGCGTGGCAGGCGCAATCGTTTGGCCGTCAGCCTTGCCGTGCACGCGGGCAATGTAGAGCGCGCAAGCCATGCTTTCCCAAACGGTGACTGCGCCTTCGGGGCGCTCGTCGATCAGCGCCGGAATGTGGCCGTTGGGATTGATCGCCAAAAACTCCGGCGTGCGGGTGGCGCCACCGGCATAGGGCGTAGAGACGAGTTCAAACGGCACGTCCAGCTCCAAAGCCGTCCACAAGGGGCGTTGTGCACGGGATGCGCCGATACCGTAAATTTTCAAAGTCATTTTGGTCTCCTTTTGTTTCATCTCACAAGTTCTTGCAGCTTGGAGCATCAGCTCCAACAGCTGTGGTCTTGGCGCAAGCCGTTGTCGGGGCTGAAGCCGCCGACCTACAAATGGTGCTCAAGTGGGTCGGATGCCTCAGCTGCCACTTGGGTGACTTCAGCGCAGGCACTTGTCGTGGCTGAATCCAAGGACCTACACAAGATATTCAGGCCAGCAGGCGCAAAGTTGGTGCAAGTCTCGCACCTCCAGGTGCGGGCGGCTGTCTCCGTGGCTCCAGTCCTGGCCTTCCCGGTTGAGCCAGGCCACTTGCATGCCTGCGGCCAGCGCCCCCACGCAATCGGCGTGGGCGTCGTCGCCGATGTGCAGCACCTCGTGCGGGGCCACGCCTGCGGCCTGGGCACCGGCCACAAAGACCCGCAAATCCGGCTTGGCCACCCCCATGGACTTGGCGCTGACACTGGCATGGAAGTGCTGGCCAATGCCCACGCGGTGCACATCGGCGTTGCCGTTCGACAGCGCCACCACCGGGTAGCGCTGACTCCAAAAGGCCAAGGCGGGCAGCGCGTCGTCAAACAGATCGACCCGCTGGCGCTCGGCAAAAAAGACCTCAAACGCGGGCTCGGCCAAGTGGCCCGGGTCACCGGCTTGCAGCATCAGCGCGCGGATGGCCTCTAGCCGCAAGAATGACAAATCGTGTGCCCGGTCGGCGTGGCGGGCGTTGATCTCGGCGCGCACGGCTTTTTTGACCTCGGCTTGGCCAGACAGCGCCGCTGTGGCGGGCGCGTGCTGCGTCAGCCAGTCGGTCAAGACCTGTTCAGCGCGGTGAATGGTGGGCCAGACAGGCCACAAGGTGTCGTCCAGATCGAGGGTAATGGCGCGGATGCGGGAAATATCAAGCATGGTGAGGGAGAATACCCGACATGGCATTCAACAAAGAACCCTCCTTCCAGCATGGTCAGGCCGCCAAAACGGCTGTTCTGTATTGCAACCTGGGCACACCCAGTGCACCCACCGCCCCTGCATTGCGCAAATACTTGGCCGAATTTTTGGGCGACAGCCGCGTGGTCGAGATCCCCAAACCCATCTGGTGGCTGATCCTGCACGGCATCATTTTGCGCGTGCGCCCCAAGAAATCGGCCGCCAAATACGCCAGCATCTGGACCGAAGGCGGCTCACCCCTCCAAGTTTTCACCGAACTACAGGCCCAGTCATTGGGCACCGCCCTGCAAGAGCGCGGCCACAGCGTGACGGTGCGTTACGCCATGCGCTACGGCCAGCCGTCCATCCCCGAGCAACTGGACGCCCTCAAGGCCGAAGGTGTGCAGCGCGTGCTGATCGTGCCTGCTTACCCGCAATACAGCGGCACCACCACGGCCAGCGTTTTTGACGCGGTGTACCGCTGGGGCCTGAAAACCCGGCTGGTGCCGGAGATGCGCTTTGTCAACCGCTACCACGACGACCCGCGCTACATCGCGGCGCTGGCACAAACGGTACGTGAACACTGGGCGGCCCACGGTCAGGCCGAGAAACTGGTGATGAGCTTCCATGGCGTGCCTGAGCGCACCCTGCACCTGGGCGACCCCTACCACTGCGAATGCATGAAAACCGGCCGCCTGCTGGCCGAAGCGCTGGGCCTGACCAAAGAC
>JACCDH010702346.1_pt1 | contig 31456 bp, 24 predicted proteins | sample 7442481 | NCBI WGS metagenome assembly JACCDH01 (sample SAMN15323433, study PRJNA562643) | freshwater metagenome | isolation source: river surface water | place: USA:Blue River Watershed | collected 2017-08-15
ATCAGCATCAGTGCCAACGGCATGAGCATGGCCGTGAACAAGCCGTTCAGGCTCATACCCATCGCGGCGAATGCGCCAGCAGTCTCGCTGATCTGGATCGCCCGGGCCGTGCCTATCGCATGAGCGGTCAACCCCAGCGAAAACCCGAGCACAGCATCATCGACAGGTCCCAGAACCCAGCGAATGACCGGGCCCGACAGCATGGTGCCGGCGATGCCTGTCACAGCCACAGCCGCAGCGGCAAGCGCCGCCGTACCTCCAAAGTGACTGCTGAGCCCGGTGGCAATCGGCATGGTCGAGGACTTCGGTGCCAGTGAGATGATCATCTCCGGATCGGCACCAAACGCCCATGCAATGAGCATCGCGGACGTGATGGCGACGGATCCACCGACCAGCAGAGCGGCGGTCACGGGCCACCAGATGGCTTTGAGCCGTTGCACCTGGCCGAACAGTGGCACCGCCAGCGCGACGGTGGCTGGGCCGATGAAGAACACGATCGGACGCACAGCCTCGAAATAGTCGGGGTAGGACGTCCCCGTGGCCATCAGCAGCAGGACCACGGTCGCAGTGCCGGTCAGTACGGGGAGCATCATCGGATGCGCCCCGCTGCGGCGATAGAGCGACATCGTCACGGCATACGCAGCCAGTGTGACTGCAATCCAGAACAGGCTGTCCATCGCGGGCGATCGCGTCACCCAGTGCAGTGCGCCAATCGCCCAATGGTGAAGGTCCGCCACCATCAAGGCTTCCCCTGCGGCCGCGCAGAGAGCATTCGTCGCAAAGTCCAGGCCGTGGCGACGAGGGATGCCACGGCGCCGAGGACACAGGCCGCCAGGAACGACAGCCACTGCGCCTTGAGCTGGTCGAGCTGAGCAACGATCCCGGCGATGAACGGAATGAAGAGCAGCATCAGGTTCTGCAGCAGAACTTGGCTGGTCTGCTGCATCTCCGAGTCGACACGCCGGCGCACAAGCAAGGCCAACAGCAGCAGAAGCAACCCCACCAGGCCACCCGGCAGCGGCAAGCTGAGGGCTTTCGCCAGGACCTCTCCCCCCAACTGCAGCAGCACGAGAATGGACAGCGATCGGATCATGAGGCACTCCGTCGCCGCGCCGCCAACGCACCGAGCGGCCCGCCACACCGAGGATTGAATGGATTCATCCCGATAGTGTCTGCGAACCCAGTCGCCGACACGTCGCACCCTCGCCTGGGACGCGCGATGAGAGGCAGCCGGCTCGGCGGTGAGCCAGACAGCCCGCCGGCCTGCCGCCGCGGTTCGCAGCGTGCCAATTTGCACGGATAACTGCAAACTCGTGAACCTCGACGGCCGCCGCGCACAGCGCATCGGCCAACAAGGGACCTAGGAGGCCAACGCTTCGTCAGCGGTGGCCAGCGCCTCATCGACGACCTCGATCCAGTGCTTCACCGGCACTTCGGTCCCGCTTTGCAGGTGCTGGATGCAGCCGATGTTCGCCGAGACGATGGCATGGGGGGCCGTCTGGCCCAGGTGCCCCAGTTTGCGATCGCGCAGCTGCTTCGACAGTTCCGGCTGCAGCACGCTGTACGTGCCGGCCGAGCCGCAGCACAGGTGACTCTCGCTGCTGGCGACCTTCACCTCGAAACCCAGGTCGGCCAGGTGCGTCTCGACGACGCCGCGCACCTTCTGCCCGTGCTGCAGGGTGCAGGGCGGATGGAAGGCGAGCCGGTTCACATCGCCCACCCGGATCCGCTCCCTGAGTTTCGGCACGAGCGTGGGCAGCAGCTCGCTCACGTCGCGGGTGATCTCGCTGATGCGTCGCGCACGCTCCGCGTAGGCTGGCTCGTTGGCCAGGGCGTGGCCATAGTCCTTGACCATCACGCCGCAGCCCGAAGCGTTCATCACGATCGCCTCTACCGCACCCGACTCCACCAGCGGCCACCACGCATCAACGTTGCGCCGCATGTCGACCAAGCCGCCCTCGGTGTCGTTCAAGTGGGTCTTCAGCGCGCCGCAGCATCCCGACCCGTTGGGACCGCGGATCACCTGGATGCCGCCTGCGTCAAGTACCCGGGCCGTCGCCGAGTTGATGTTCGGCATCATCGCGGGCTGCACGCAGCCCACCGGCATCAGCACCTTGCGGTCGTGCTCGCCCGTGGGCCACACGTGCGCCGTCGCCGGCGAGCGCGCCGGAACCTTCGCCTTCAATGCCGCCGGCAGCAGCGGCCGCACGAGCTGTCCGAGCTTCATGGCCGGCTCGAACGCTGCGGACGTCAGTCCCTCCTTGAGCAGCCACCGCACCGCCTTCTCGGTCCGGGGGCGCTCGACCTGTTCCTCCACCAGCTTGCGGCCGATGTCGATCAGCTTGCCGTACTGAACCCCGCTCGGGCAGGTGCTCTCGCAGTTGCGGCAGGTGAGGCAGCGATCGAGGTGCTGCTGCGTGCTGCGCGTGACTTCCGCACCTTCCAGCACCTGCTTGATCAGGTAGATGCGACCGCGCGGACCGTCGAGTTCGTCGCCCAGCAGTTGGTAGGTCGGACAGGTGGCAGTGCAGAAGCCGCAATGCACGCACTTGCGCAGGACGGATTCGGCCTCCTGGCCGTCGTGCGTGCCTTGGTAGCGTGGCGCGAGATGTGTTTCCATGGTGGGCTCCCGTTCAGAGGTCCGGATGCAGGCGACCGGCGTTGAAGATGCCCTGCGGATCGAAGGCGTGCTTGAGTTGTCGGTGCAGCCGCAGCACGGTCGCATCCATGGGCGCGACGCGCTCCGATGCCGGGCCAGACCCGGACCACCGGATCGCGTGCCCCCCGGCGCGGCGAGCAGCCGCATGCACGGTCGCGGCATCGGTCCGCGTGCGCAGCCAGCGCTGCGAGCCGCCCCACTCGAGGAGCGTGTCGCCCTCGATCTCCAACGGCGCCACGCCGGCCGGCACGGACAGTCGCCACAACGCGCCTGCATCGGTGGGTTGCGCGGACTTCGGCTCGAAGAACCAGTGGCGGTGGTCGCGCAGCTTGGCCCAGCGATCCTGGTCCGCCTCCTGCTCGAGTCCACGCCCTCCGAGCTGCTTCGTGGCCGCATCGACAGCCGCGCGCGCACCGGCGAGACGCACGAGCAGCTCGCCGGCGTGCCAGGCCGTGGCATTGATCGGCAACGGCTGGCGGCGCCAGCCGTCGATCAGGGCCAGTGCATTCGCCTCGTCCACCTCCAGCGCCAGGCTGCGCACGGCCTTGGGGCGGGGCAAGACCTTGAGCGAGACTTCCAGAATCACGCCCAGCACGCCCATCGAACCCGCCAGCAGGCGCGCCACGTCATAGCCGGCCACGTTCTTCATGACCTGGCCGCCAAAGGTCACGACCTCGCCGCGGCCGGTGAGCAGCGTCATGCCCAACACGTAGTCGCGCACGCTGCCGACGGCTGCGCGCGCCGGGCCGGCGAGGCCCGCAGCGACCATGCCACCGACGGTTCCGCCTGGCGCGAAGCGGGGCGGATCGAAAGGCAGGTACTGCCCGGCATCGGCCAGCGTGGCCTCGAGCTCCGACAACAGCGTGCCGGCACGTGCGGTCACGACCAGTTCGGTCGGCTCGTAGCTGCTGACGCCAGTGAGTTGTCTCAGCGCCAGCGGCTCGCCGCGCCGCGCGCCACCCAGGAACGCCTTGGTGTCACCGCCCCGGATATCGAGCTGGCGGCCTTCGCTCGCTGCATTGCGGACCTGATCGATCAGGGTATGCAGGGCTGCATCGTGGATCATGGGCATGTTCATCAGAACCTCGGGAGGTTGGGGAACGGCAGCAGCCCGCGCAGCACGGTCATCTTCCCGTACTCGGCGCAGCGGTGCAGCGTCGGAATGACCTTGCCGGGGTTGAGCAACTCGGTGGGATCGAAGGCCCGCTTGACGCCGGACATCAGTTCGCGCTCCTCGGTCGAGAACTGCACGCACATCGAATTGAGCTTCTCGATGCCCACGCCGTGCTCGCCGGTCACCGTGCCGCCCACCGCCACGCTGGTCTCGAGGATGTCGGCACCGAAGAGCTCGCAGCGGCGCAGCTGGTCAGGATCGTTGGCATCGAAGAGGATCAGCGGGTGCAGGTTGCCGTCACCCGCGTGGAAGACGTTCACGCAGCGCAGCGCGTACTTCTCCTCCATCGCCTCGATCGCGCGCAGCACTTCGGCCAGGCGCTTGCGCGGGATGGTGGAGTCCATGCACATGTAGGCGGGGCTGATGCGGCCCGTGGCGGGGAAGGCGTTCTTGCGTCCGCTCCAGAACTTCAAGCGCTGCGCTTCGTCGTGGCTGACCTCGATGCGCATGGCGCCCGCCGCCCGCAGCACCTCGCTCATGTGCTCGATTTCCTCCGCGACCTCCTCGATCGTGCCGTCGCTCTCGCACAGCAGGATCGCCGCGGCGTCGAGGTCGTAGCCGGCGTGGACGAAGTCCTCGACCGCCGCCGTCATCCGCTTGTCCATCAGCTCCAGGCCGGCTGGGATGATGCCCGCGCCGATCACCGCCGCGACCGCGTCACCGGCCGATTCCACGTCGGGGAAGCTGGCCATGATGCAGCGCGCGAGCTGCGGGCGCGGGATCAGCCGCACCGTCGCCTCGATGGTGATGGCCAGCATCCCCTCGCTGCCGACGAGCACCGGGAGCAGATCGAGGCCCGCGGTGTCCAGCGCTTCCGAGCCGAACTCCACCGGCTCGCCTTCGATGGTGAACCCACGCACCTTCAGCACGTTGTGCAAGGTCAGGCCGTACTTGAGGCAGTGCACACCGCCGGAGTTCTCGGCCACATTGCCGCCGATGGTGCAGGCGATCTGGCTCGACGGGTCCGGCGCGTAGTACAGCCCATGTGGCGCGGCGGCCTCGCTGATGGCAAGGTTGCGCACGCCGCTCTGCACAATGGCCGTGCAGGTGACCGGGTCGATGCGCACGATGCGGTTGAACCGGGCGAGAGACAGCACCACGCCCTGGCGGTGCGGCGTGGCCCCGCCCGACAGACCGGTGCCCGCGCCCCGGGCCACCACCGGAACGCCCAGCCGATGGCACACGCGCAGCACGGCGGCCACCTGCTCCTCGGTCTGAGGCAGCACCACCACCATCGGCAGTGCCCGGTAGGCGCTCAGCCCGTCGCATTCGTAAGGCGTCACGTCCTCGCGGCGGGCGAGGATCCTGTCCGCTGGCAGCACGGCACCCAGGGCCGCAACCACCTCGCTGCGACGCGCACCCAGCGCCGCCTCATCGTGTGTCAATGTCTCTGCTTCCACGCTCTCACCTCTTTCATCTCACAGGGGGGTCGACCACACGGTTGTGCAATCGACCCCCCTTGGTCTTTCCTTCGATCTCGCGCGGTCGGAACCTGCGACGTGCGCAGACCCCACCACGCCTGCGTTCAGCGAACGACCATGGCGGTGAACGGCCAGACGTAGGCTTGGAGCGTCACGAAGATGCCCACCAAGCAGGCCAGCGCGATGGAGTGGAAGAACACGTAGCGCAGGATGTCGCCTTCATGGTTGAACCAGCGCGTGGCGGTGGAGGCCACCACGATGGACTGGGCATCGATCATCTTGCCCATCACACCGCCCGAGCTGTTGGCCGCGCCCATCAGGTTGGGCGACAGGCCCAGTTGCTCGGCCGCGACCTTCTGCATGCCGCCGAACAGCACGTTCGACGCAGTATCCGAGCCCGTCAGGGCCACGCCCATCCATCCCATCAGCGTGCCAAAGAAGGGATAGAAGACACCGGTGTTGGCGAAGGCCAGACCCAGGGTCGTGTCGGTGCCCGAGAAGCGGCTCAGGGTTCCCAGCGCCAGCATCAGGACGATGGTCAGCAGCGAGTAGCGCACCAACCAGGTGGTCTTGAGGAAGGTGCGCACGATGGCGACCGGGTTGTACTTCATGATCAGCGCGCTCAGAACGGCGGCCGCCAGGATGCCGGTTCCGGTGGCCGACAGCAGGTTGAGCGTGTAGATCGCCGACTCGGCATGCGGCGTCGTCACCACCGGCGGCACCTTGAAGATCAGGTTGTGCAGACCTTCCATGGGGAACTTCGGCGCGAAGATGCTGTTGAGGTAGGCCTTGACCGGCGGCAGTCCCCAGACGAACACGAAGACCGACAGGATCGCCCAAGGCGTCCAGGCAGCGATCAGCGCTTCCTTGGAGTGGCGCACCACGGGCTGCGGCGGGTTGGCTGCGTGGGAACTGGCGTCCGTGCCACGCGGCCTGGTGGAGGTCCAGACCTTCTTGGGCTGCCAGACGCGCAGGAAGGCGACCAGACTGCCCATCGAGACGAGCGCGGCGATGATGTCCACCAGCTCCGGTCCCATGAAGTTCGACACCAGGTACTGCGGGACAGCGAAGGTCACGCCCGCGACCAGGATCGCGGGCCAGATCTCCCACATGCCCTTGCGACCGGCGAAGGCCCAGATCAGCCAGAACGGCACCAGAACCGAGAAGAACGGCAGCTGGCGGCCGATCATGGCCGACACTTCGTACACGTTGTAGCCGTGCACCTGCGCCAGCGTGATCACAGGTGTGCCCAGCGCGCCGAAGGCCACCGGCGCCGTGTTCGCGATCAGCGAAAGACCCGAGGCCGCCAGTGGCGAGAAGCCCAGGCCGATCAGGATCGCGGCCGTCACGGCCACCGGCGTGCCGAAGCCGGCCGCGCCCTCGAAGAAGGCACCGAAGCAGAAGGCGATCAGCAGCAGCTGGATGCGTCGGTCTTCCGTGATGCCCGAGAGCGAGTCCTGCAACACCTTAAAGCTGCCGTTCTGCTCGGTCAGCTGGTGCAGGAAGATGATGTTGAGCACGATCCAGCCGATCGGCAGCAAGCCCGTGAAGCCGCCGAAGAGCGCCGCGCGGCCGGCCATCTCAGCCGGCATGCCGTACGCGAAGATCGCAATGACAAGCGCCGCCAGAAGGCCCAGGCCGGCGGCGATGTGTGCTTTGATGTGGAAGATGCCCAGCGCGGCCAGCATCACCACGACGGGGATGGCGGCCAACGCCGTGGATATGAACATGTTCCCGAAGGGGTCGTAGATCTGCTGCCAAGTCATGGCTGTTGTCTCCGTTCGTTTGATGAAACGTGCCCCATTGCAGGGCACGCGCTTGCTCTTCTGGCTAGTCTGTGATCAGGTGGGACTGACCAGCGACCATGCATTGTATGAGGGCATTCCTGCACCTGGGTTGATCAATTTTTGTCACTCCGTTGATGCGTCTTTGCGTGGCGTTTTTCGAATGCGGAAACGGGAAAGTCGCGTTGAAAATCCGCGGGTTATCCCTGCCAAAACCATATTGACATGCTTACTTTTTAAGCACGTCGTGCCCATCGACGCAAAAGAGTTTTGCGAGAAAGATCATGACGCCCAGAGTCTCGCGCAGTAGTCTCAGGAGCCTATGACGCACGCCGTCACTCGCATGGGTGAGTGAGCGGTCCGTGCAGTTGGAAAGCACCATGAGACTCCATGTCGACCCGCCGCGGTCCCGAGCAGCCGCCATTGCCTTTGATTTGCTCAATCCCCTGCCCTTCGGATTCTTCGTCGCCGCACTGATCTTCGACATCGTGTACGCCAACAGCGCAGATGTGCTGTGGCTGAAATCGGCGGCCTGGCTGATCACCTTCGGATTGCTGCTCGCCATCCTTCCACGCTTCATCAATCTGGCTCACGTCTGGATCGCGAGCAAGCGAGACGTTCCGTCCGCCGAGAAATGGGCCTTCTGGCTCTACCTCCTCGGCATCGGCGCTGCGATCGTCAATGCCTTCGTCCACAGTCGCGACGCCTATGCGGCCATTCCCGAAGGTGTGTGGCTGTCCGCACTCACCGTCCTCCTGATCGTCGCGGCCAAGGTCGTGCTCAGCGTTCAGCAACTGAGCGCGGGGAACTGAACCATGACCACCACGACAACGACCAAACTCCTTCCCCTGGTGCTGGCCCTGGCGGCCGCACTCAGTGCCTGCGGTGAACGCGCGGTGCTGGACCCCCAGAAGCAGATGGGCCACTCGCCGGAGCTGCCCAAGGCACAGAACTTCCTGGTGCCTCCCATGCAGGTTCCCGGCGGCGTCGGCTGGCAGGTTGACAACCATCCCACCGTGGCCAGCGGCCTGGCGATCGAGAAGATCGCGGGCGGTCTGCTCCACCCGCGCCAACTGCTCGCGCTGCCGAACGGCGATGTGCTCGTCGTCGAGGCCAACGGGCCGGGCACCGAGCCGGTGACGACGCCCAAGCAGCTGATCGCCGGCATCGTGAAGAACCGCTCCGGCAAGGGCGGCAAGGGCGGCAACCGGATCACGCTGCTGCGCCACAACGCGGGCACCGGCCAATGGGAGCAGCACGTCTATATCGAGCACCTGCATTCGCCCTTCGGCGTGCAGCTGATCGGCGACACGCTGTTCGTCGCGAACACCGACAACATCATGAAGTACCGCTACGTCGCCGGCGAGACCCGCATGAGCGACCCCGGCGTGGAGTTCACTGACCTTCCCAGCACCATCAACCACCACTGGACCAAGGCGCTTCTGGCCAGCCCGGACGGCAAGAAGCTGTATGTCGGTGTCGGCTCCAACAGCAACATCACGGAGAACGGTCTGGCCGTCGAGTACCGCCGCGCCACGGTGCTCGAGGTCGATGCGGCTACAGGCGCCAGCCGCGTCTTCGCCTCCGGCCTGCGCAACCCGACCGGGCTGCAGTGGGAACCGCAGAGCGGCAAGCTCTGGGCCATCGTCAATGAGCGCGACGAGATCGGCGCCGACCTCGTGCCCGACTACCTGACCTCGGTCCAGGACGGCGGGTTCTACGGCTGGCCCTACAGCTACTTCGGCCAGCACGTGGACCAGCGTGTGGCGCCACAGCGCCCGGACCTGGTGGCCAAGGCCATCAAGCCCGACTACGCCCTGGCCTCGCACGTCGCCCCGCTGGGCCTGCTGTTCTACACCGGCACCGGCTTGCCCGAGAAGTACCGCGGCGGCGCCTTCGTGAGCGAACACGGGAGTTGGGATCGCTCGCCGCTGAGCGGCTACAAGGTCAGCTACGTGCGCTTCGTCGACGGTCGCCCGACCGGCACCGTGGAACCCGTGGTCACCGGCTTCGTTTCCGAGGACGAGAAGTCGCTGTTCGGCGCACCGGTCGGCTTGGCGCAGACGGCCGATGGCGCGCTGCTCATCGCCGATGATGTCGGCAACGCGATCTGGCGCGTGACGGAAAAGAGCGGCGCTTGAGGGGCTTCTGAGGCGCAGCGGATTCGGATTCGCTGCGCCGCGCCTGCTTCAGGCGGGAGCCGTGGGCGACGGGAACACCTGGAACAGCCAGTCCACGAAGGCCGAGCACTCCCACCGGTCGAGCGTGCCGGGCGCCCAGCACAGGAAGTGCTTGTGCACCGACCGCACGGACCGGTTGGACAGGCGCACCAAGCGCCCCGACTCCAGCCAGGCCGCGCCCATCTTGTGGCGCAGCAGCGTGACACCGAAGCCGTTGGCGGCAGCGTCATAGATCAGCCCGATGTCGTTGAACTGCGAGCCAGCGCTCGGCTCCTTCTGTGAGAGCCCGCACTCGGCGAACCATGGACCCCATGGCTCCAGCGGGCTGCGGATCAGGCGCGCCCGGTTGACCTCGGCATCGGTCGCGAAGCCGTCGAAGGGGCCGAACTCGTGCAGGTAGCTCGGACTGCAGGCCGGCGACAGGTCGTCCTCCATGATCAGGCGGTACTCCACGTCGTTGTAGCCACCCACACCGAAACGCACTTCCAGATCTGCAGGTTCGGCCTTGACGTCGAGCAACGGGATCGACACCTGCAGCACGAGCTCAATCTCGGGGTAGGCCTTGCGGAACAGCTCCAGCTTGGGCATCAGGAGCTGCCGCCCGAACGTGGGCGTCACGGCCAGTCGCAGGCGTGGGGCGGCCTTGCCTGTGAAGCGGCCCGTCATCTGTTCCAGCGAGGCGAGTCCGCTTCGCACATGGCCGAGGTAGGCCGCGCCGTCGGCGGTGAGATTGAACTCGCCTCGCTGAAACAGGATGAAGCCAAGGTGGGCCTCCAGTTGCCGGATGCGGTGGCTGACCGCACTCGTCGTCACGGTCAGCTCCTCGGCCGCCTTGCTTCCACTGCGCAGTCTCGCGACGGCTTCAAACGTCACGAGACACTGAATGGGCGGGATGCGGTTGAATGCCATGGTTCTATCCTCCTTTGAGGGGCGCTGTCGAGTCCACGAGCAAGTCGCGGACGTCGCTGCGCCACCAGTTGTCCGTGAACCGGCCCTTGAGCCAGCTCACCACTTCTTGTACTTTCGCGGGCACCAGACGGGGCGAGGGATAGACCGCATGCACCTCCTGGCTGGGAAGCTGCCAGCTGTCCAGGATCGCGACGATCTCGCCGTTGCGCAGGCCGTCGCTGGCCACGTAGTGCGGCAGTACGGCCACGCCAAAGCCGTCGCGCGCCGCAGCCAGCAACACCGACAGGTTGTTCGAGCGCAGACGCCCGTTCACCGGGATCGAGGTCGACGCCTCGCCCGGCACCGAAAAATGCCAGATGGCGTCGCCCTGGGCCGTGCTGTAGACCAGCGCGTCGTGTGCGGCCAGGTCGGCCGGCTTCTCCGGCACGCCGCGGCTCTGCAGGTAGGCGGGAGCTGCCACGGCGACCCAGGGGCTCACGCCGAGATAGGTCGCTCCCAATGCCGAGTCGGCGAGCCGCCCCATGCGAATGGCCACGTCCACGCCCTGCTCCACGAGATTCACGTACCGGTCATCGAAGCTCAGATCGACCATCAGGCGCGGATGCGTGCGCATGAACTCCAGCACAATGGGTGCCAGCACACGGCGGCCGAATGCGATTGATGTACTGATTCGCAAAACACCTTGAACCTGGGACTGCATCAGTGTCGCCACCGACCGCGCTTCCTCGTCGTGGAGCACGATCAACCTGCACTTCTCGTAGTAGAGACTGCCAACCTCGGTCGGCGCGACGCCGTGGGTCGAGCGGTGCAGCAGCCTCGCGCCCAGCTCCTTCTCCAGGCGCGCCACCTGCTTGGTCGCGGCTGGCTGGCCGATGCCCAGCTCCGTGGCTGCCCGACTGAATGAGCCCAGGTCCACGACACGCGTGAACAGGCGCAAGGCTTGAATGCGATCCATTGGAAGATTAAACGGCTGATTGCACTGAGACTGGTATTCCATCATGGAATAAGCGTCATGCAATGCACCTGTCTTCCAACTCCGGGTTGATGTTGGGACTATCACGTCCAAGTCCGAACCCAATCACTAGGAGATGAAATCATGGCAAAGATGAAGGCCGCTATGGCCGCCGTTCTGGTTCTCGAGAAGGAAGGCATCACGCAAGCCTTCGGTGTGCCAGGCGCTGCGATCAACCCGTTCTACGCCCAGCTGCGCGAGCGCCAGTCCATCGCCCACGTGCTGGCTCGCCACGTCGAAGGCGCCTCGCACATGGCCGAGGGCTACACCCGTGCCAAGGCGGGCAACATCGGCCTGTGCATCGGCACCAGCGGCCCGGCCGGCACCGACATGATCACCGGCCTGTACTCGGCCAGCGCCGACAGCATCCCTATCCTGTGCATCACCGGCCAGGCGCCGCGCGCCCGCCTCTACAAGGAAGACTTCCAGGCCGTGGACATCGAGTCCATCGCCAAGCCCGTCACCAAGTGGGCGGTGACGGTGCGTGAGCCCGCGCTGGTGCCCCGCGCCTTCCAGCAGGCCTTCCATCTGATGCGCTCGGGCCGCCCGGGTCCCGTGCTGATCGATCTGCCCTTCGACGTGCAGATGGCCGAGATCGAATTCGACATCGACACCTACGAGCCGCTGCCCGTCTACAAGCCCGCGGCCACGCGCAAGCAGATCGAGAAGGCGCTGGACATGCTCGCCGAATCCACCAAGCCGCTGATCGTGGCCGGCGGTGGCATCATCAACGCCGACGCCTCGCCGCTGCTGGTCGAGCTGGCAGAGCTCACCGGTGTGCCGGTGATCCCCACGCTGATGGGCTGGGGCACGATCCCCGACGATCACCCGCTGATGGCCGGCATGTGCGGCCTGCAGACCAGCCACCGCTACGGCAACGCGACGATGCTGGCCTCCGACTTCGTGCTGGGCATCGGCAACCGCTGGGCCAACCGCCACACCGGCTCGGTCGAGACCTACACCAAGGGCCGCAAGTTCGTGCACGTGGACATCGAGCCCACCCAGATCGGCCGCGTCTTCAACCCGGACCTGGGCATCGTGTCGGACGCCAAGGCCGCGCTCGAACTGTTCGTGGAAGTGGCGCGCGAGCGCAAGGCCGCCGGCCAGCTCAAGGACTATGCCGAATGGGCCGGCCGCTGCGCCGAGCGCAAGTCGCTGATGCAGCGCAAGTCGGACTTCGACAACGTGCCGATCAAGCCGCAGCGCGTCTATGCCGAGATGAACGAGGCCTTCGACCGCGACACGATCTTCGTGTCGACCATCGGCCTGTCGCAGATCGCCGGCGCTCAGTTCCTGCACGTGTACGGCCCGCGCCACTGGATCAACTGCGGCCAGGCCGGCCCGCTGGGCTGGACCGTGCCGGCGGCGCTGGGCGTGGCCGCCGCCGATCCGAGCAAGCTGGTCGTGGGCCTGTCCGGCGACTACGACTTCCAGTTCATGATCGAAGAACTCGCAGTCGGTGCCCAGTTCAACCTTCCCTACGTGCAGGTGCTGGTCAACAACAGCTACCTGGGCCTGATCCGCCAGGCGCAGCGCGGCTTCGAGATGGACTACTGCGTGCAGCTGGCCTTCGAGAACCAGAACGTCACCGATCCTTCGCTGCAGGGCTACGGCGTCGACCACGTGCGGGTCATCGAAGGCCTGGGCTGCAAGGCCATCCGCATCACCGATCCGGCCAAGCTGCAGGAAGCGCTGCGCGAGGCCCAGGCGCTGGCGCGCAAGCACCGCGTGCCGGTCGTCGTGGAAGTGATCCTGGAGCGCATCACGAACATCGCGATGGGCACCGAGATCGACAACATCATCGAGTTCGAAGAGATCGACTGCCGCCACCCCGAGGGCACCAAGGGTCTGGCCGAGGCCGGCCTGCTCGACTAAGGCCGGCTCCCTCCGCGCCCATCGCTGCGCGGCCCCGCCCCTGGCGGGTGCCGCGTCTCGCCCCTTCAAACCACAGGAGATGACACCATGCCACGTTTCGCGGCCAACCTCACCATGCTTTTCAACGAGGTGCCCTTCCTCGACCGCTTCGAACTTGCCGCCAAGGCTGGCTTCAAGGCCGTCGAGTTCCTCTTCCCCTACGCCTTTCCCGCGCAGGAGATCCGCAGCCGGCTCGACGCCAACGGCCTCGAACTGATCCTGCACAACCTGCCCGCAGGCAACTGGGAAGGCGGCGAGCGCGGCATCGCCTGCCTGCCGGACCGCATCAACGAGTTCCGCAGCGGCGTCGCACGCGCCATCGAGTACGCCGGCGCCCTGGGCGTCAAGCAGCTCAACTGCTTGGCCGGCAAGGCCCCTGCCGGTGTGCCGGAAGGCGTGCTGCGGCAGACCTTCATCGACAACCTGCGCTTCGCCGCAGGCGAACTCAAGGGCGCAGGCCTGAACCTGCTGATCGAGCCGGTCAACACCTTCGACATTCCGGACTTCTACCTGAACCGCACCGTGCAGGCGGCCAGCATCCTCGTCGAGGTGGGCGCGGACAACGCCTTCCTGCAGTACGACATCTACCACGCACAGCGCATGGAAGGCGAACTGGCCGCGACGCTGCAGAAGTACTTCCCGCTGATCCGCCACGTGCAACTGGCCGACAACCCGGGCCGCAACGAGCCCGGCACCGGCGAGATCAACTACCCCTTCCTCTTCGCCCTGCTCGACCGCCTGGGTTACACGGGCTGGATCGGCTGCGAGTACAAGCCGGCCGGCGCGACCGAAGCCGGCCTGGGCTGGCGCCAGCAACTGGTGCAGTAACCCTCTTCCAACCCAAATCAAGGAGATATCCGTGACCACTTCCTCCACCAAACTCAACATCGGCTTCGTCGGCCTGGGCATCATGGGCGCGCCCATGGCGGGCCACCTGATCAAGGCCGGCCACCAGCTGTTCGTCTACACCCTGGGCAAGCTGCCCAAGGAGATCGCCGAGTCGGGCGCCACGCAATGCCTGAACGGCCGCGGCGTCGCCGAGCGCGCCGACATCATCTTCACGATGGTGCCGGACACGCCCGACGTCGAAGCCGCCCTGTTCTCCGAGGACGGCATCGCTGCCGGCCTTTCCAAGGGCAAGACCGTGGTCGACATGAGCTCGATCTCGCCGATCGCGACCAAGACCTTCGCCCAGAAGATCAACGCGCTGGGCTGTGACTACCTCGACGCGCCGGTCTCCGGTGGTGAGGTCGGCGCCAAGAACGCCACGCTGTCGATCATGGTCGGTGGCGACGAAGCCGTGTTCGAGCGCATCAAGCCACTGTTCGAACGCATGGGCAAGAACATCACGCTCGTGGGCGGCAACGGCGATGGCCAGACCGCCAAGGTCGCCAACCAGATCATCGTCGCACTGAACATCGAAGCCGTGGGCGAAGCCCTGCTGTTCGCCGCGCGCGCCGGCGCCGACCCGGCCCGCGTGCGCGAGGCCCTGATGGGCGGCTTCGCATCCAGCAAGATCCTCGAGGTGCATGGCGAGCGCATGATCAAGCGCACCTTCGATCCGGGCTTCCGCATCGAGCTGCACCAGAAGGACCTGAACCTGGCGCTGGCCAGTGCGCGCGCCCTGGGCGTGTCGCTGCCCAACACCGCCACGGCGCAGGAGCTCTTCAATTCCTGCGCCGCGCACGGTGGCAAGGCCTGGGACCACTCGGCCCTGGTGCGCGCGCTGGAGAAGCTCGCCAACTTCGAAATCGGCCAGAAGGCATGACGACGCAGGCGCCGGCGGCGCTGCTGCGCCGCATGTTCGATGCGGCGATCGCGTCCGCCCAGCCGGCGCTGTGCGTGCCCCCGCATCTGCCCAAGCCCGAGGAGCTGCCCGAGGGTGGCCGCCTCGTCGTGATCGGTGCCGGTAAGGCCTCGGCCGCGATGGCGCAGGCGGTGGAAGCCCACTGGAGCGGCCCGCTGTCGGGCCTGGTGGTCACCCGCTACGGCTATGGCGCCCATTGCGAGCGCATCGAGATCGTCGAGGCCGCCCATCCGGTGCCCGATGAAGCCGGTCTTCGCGCCGCGCAGCGCATGCTCGACGTCGTGGGTGGCCTGCGGCCCGAAGACATCGTGCTGTGCCTGATCTCGGGTGGTGGCTCGGCGTTGCTCCCTCTGCCTCAGGATGGGCTGACGTTGGAAGACAAGCAGGCGATCAACCGCGCCCTGCTGGCCAGCGGCGCGACCATCAGCGAGATGAACTGCGTGCGCCGGCACCTGTCGGCGATCAAGGGCGGCCGGCTGGCCGCCGCCTGCCATCCCGCGCGGGTGATCACCTTGCTGCTGTCCGACGTGCCGGGCGACCGCCCGATGGACATCGCCTCGGGGCCGACCGCCGCCGATCCCACGACCTGCGCGGATGCACTGGCCATCGCGCGCCGCTACGGCATCACCCTGCCCGCCGCAGCCCAAACTGCCCTCGAAAGCGGCGCGGCCGAATCCGTGAAGCCTGGCGATCCGCGCCTGGCCCGCGCGGAGGTGCGCATGATCGCGACGCCCGAGATGGCCCTGGAAGCCGCCGCAACTGTCGCTCGCGAGGCTGGGTATGCGCCCTTCATCCTCGGCGATGCGATCGAGGGCGAGGCACGCGACGTGGGCAAGGTGCACGCAGGCATCGCACTGCACGCGGCCGAGCGGGGCCAGCCCTTCTCACCGCCCTGCGTGCTGCTGTCCGGCGGCGAGACCACGGTCACTTTGCGTGGCAAGGGCCGGGGCGGTCGCAACGTGGAATGCCTGCTGTCGCTGGCGATCGCATTGGACGGCCATCCCCGCATCCATGCGCTGATGGGCGACACCGACGGCGTCGACGGTGCCGAGGAGATCGCTGGCGCCCTGATCGGCCCGAACACACTTTCGCTCGCCTGGGACCGCGGCTTGAAGCCAGTGGACGCCCTCGCCAACAACGACGGCCACGGCTTCTTCCAGGCGGTCGACGCCTCGGTGGTCACCGGCCCGACACGCACCAACGTCAACGATTTCCGCGCCATCCTCATCGAAGCCGAGGCGGACGCATCCACCCGCGCGGCCACCGTGCCATCCAAGGTCAAGACCGCCCAACTTTCATGATGCGGGGCAGCGCCCCGGGTCAGGGAAGACTTCCACATTAGCACCAAGAATTTCAGGAGACTGCCATGCCCCTGCGCCGCAACCGCCGCGCCAAGATCGTCGCCACGCTGGGCCCCGCCAGCAGCGACCGCGACACCATCAGCCAACTGTTCCATGCCGGCGTGGACGTGTTCCGGCTGAACTTCAGCCACGGCAACGCCGCGGACCATGCGGCGCGCATGTCCATCCTGCGTGAACTGGAGGCCGAGACCGGCCGGCCCATCGGCGTGCTGGCCGACCTGCAGGGCCCGAAGCTGCGCGTGGGCACCTTCGCCGACGGCCCCGTGCATCTTGCCGAGGATCAGAGCTTCCGCCTCGACCTCGACCCGCAACCCGGCAACGCCGAGCGCGTGAACCTGCCCCACCCGGAGATCTTCGCGGCCCTGGTACCGGGGGCAGAGCTCTTGCTCGACGACGGCCGGCTGCGCCTCAGCGTGGAGCGTTGCGACGCCCAGAGCGCTGACACGCGCGTGCTGGTCGGCGGCAAGCTGTCCGAGCGCAAGGGCGTGAACGTGCCCGGCGTGGTGCTGCCGATCTCGGCGCTCACGCCCAAGGACCTGCGTGACCTTCAGACCGCGCTCGACATTGGCGCGGACTGGATTGCGCTGTCCTTCGTTCAGCGCCCCGAGGACATCAGCGAGGCACGCGCGCTGATCGGCGACCGGGCGCGCATCGTCGCCAAGCTGGAGAAGCCCTCGGCCGTTGATCGCCTGGACGAGATCATCGCCCAGACCGACGCCGTGATGGTGGCCCGCGGCGACCTCGGCGTGGAACTCCCGGCCGAGCAGGTGCCGGCCATCCAGAAGCGGGTGGTGCGCGGCTGCCGCCGCGCCGGCAAACCGGTGATCGTGGCCACCCAGATGCTGGAGTCGATGATCGAGAGCCCGGTGCCGACGCGTGCCGAGGCCTCCGACGTGGCCACCGCGATCTACGACGGCGCGGACGCCGTGATGCTCTCCGCCGAGTCGGCCGCTGGCAAGCACCCGGTGGCCGCGGTCGCGATGATGAACCGCATCATCGAAGGCACCGAAGCCGATCCGCTGTACCGGCAACTGATCGAAGCCTCGCACGCCCCCGCCGTGCCGGGCCAGTCCGACACCGCGCAGGCGGTGTGCTGCGCGATGCGCCATGCGGCCGCCCTGCTCAAGGCCGCCGCCATCGTCTGCTTCACCAGCTCCGGCCCGACCAGCCTGCGCGCGGCGCGCGAGCGGCCCGAGGCACCGGTGCTCAGCCTCACGCCCAGCCTGGAGGCGGCGCGGCGCCTGACGCTGGCCTGGGGCGTGCATTCGGTGCACACCGCGGACGTCACCGACCTCGCCCAATCGACCCGCATCGCCTGCACCGTTGCCCAGCAGGAGCAATTCGCCAAGCCCGGCCAGACCCTGGTCGTGATCGCGGGCGAGCCCTTCGGCAAGGCCGGCACCACCAACCTGTTGCGCATCGCCACCGTCTGAAGGCCGGCACTCCCCGAGAAACACCCATGGCTGACACCTCTATCCAAAACATCCGCGCCCTGGAAGTCCTGGACTCCCGTGGCAATCCCACCGTCGCCGCCGAAGTGACGCTCAGCAGCGGCGCCATCGGCTACGCCGCCGTGCCATCGGGCGCCTCGACCGGTTCGCGCGAGGCCGTCGAGCTGCGCGACGGCGAGCCGTTGCGCTACGGCGGCAAGGGCGTGCGCACCGCCGTGAGCAACGTCAACGGCGTGATCGCCGATGCACTGCGCGGCACCGACGCCGCCGACCAGGCCGGCCTCGATGGCCGGCTGATCGCGCTCGACTGCACTGCGAACAAAGCCCGCCTCGGCGCCAACGCGCTGCTCGCGGTGTCGCTGGCGAGCGCGCGCGCGGCGGCAACCGCGCGGGGCTTGCCGCTGCACCAGTGGGTCGGCGCAGGCACGCAGCCAGTGCTCCCCGTGCCGATGATGAACATCCTCAACGGCGGCGCGCACGCGGACAACAGCGTCGACGTGCAGGAGTTCATGGTGTTGCCCGTGGGGGCTCCGAGTTTCAGCGAAGCGTTGCGCTGGGGTGCGGAGACCTTCCATGCGCTCAAGGCCTTGCTGAAGGCCCGCGGCCTGCACACGGCCGTGGGGGATGAAGGCGGCTTCGCGCCGGACCTGCCGTCCAATGCGGCGGCACTCGAAGTGGTGCTCAAGGCCGTCGAATCGGCGGGCTTCCGCCCAGGCCAGGATGTCTGGCTGGGGCTGGACGTTGCCAGCACAGAGCTCTTCGCGGACGGCCGCTACACGCTGGCCTCGGAAAAGCGCAGCCTGGAACCGGCGGCCTTCGTGGACTGGCTGGCCGGACTGGTGGACCAGTACCCCATCCTCTCCATCGAGGACGGCATGGCTGAAGACGACTGGAGCGGCTGGAAGCTTCTGACCGACCGCCTGGGCGAGCGGGTGCAACTGGTGGGCGACGATCTGTTCGTCACCAACGCCAAGACCCTTGCGGAAGGTGTCGCAGCGAAGGTGGCGAATGCCATCCTCATCAAGCCCAACCAGATCGGCACGCTGACCGAGACGCTGGCTGCCATCGACCTGGCCACGCGCAGCGGTTACCGCTCGGTGGTTTCGCACCGCTCCGGGGAGACCGAGGACACGACGATCGCCGACATCGCGGTCGGCACGACGGCCACGCAGATCAAGACCGGCTCGCTGAGCCGCTCGGACCGCACGGCCAAGTACAACCGGCTCCTGAAAATCGAGGACGAGTTGGGTGCGGCGGCGAAGTACGCCGGAAGCGCCGCCTTCGATCCGCGTTTCCTGGCCGCCAGGCGCTGAGCCGGTGCTCAAGAGGCTGGGCCCGCCCCTTTGGGGGCGGTGCCGCCTTCAGCCCGGTCACCGGTCCCGTCAGGGATCCGGTCACTTGTCCCAGTAGGCCGGCTGTCCGAAGGTTCGCTTGAAGAATTCGATGAAGGCCGACACCTTCGGTGCCACGACCTTCTTCGGGGGGTAGATGCCCCAGATCGCGCGCACGGCGCCCGGTGCGATGAACCACTCCCAGTCCTGCAGCAACTGCACGAGGGTTCCCTCGCGCAGTTCCTCCCACACCTGCCAGGTGGGTAGCAGCGCGATGCCCATGCCGGCCACCGCGGCGGCGTGCAGCGCGTCCGAGTCGTTGGCTCGCAGGTGCCCGTCGACAGCGATGCATTCCTGCGCCTGGTCCGGATCGCCGCTGGCACGGTAGTACCAGGTGCCGGAGGGTTGCAGCGCGAAGGCCAGGCAGTCGTGGCCAGCGAGGTCCTCGGGCGCCGACGGCGGCTTGCGGCCGTAGCCCAGGTAGCTCGGCGCAACCACGAGGACGCGGCGCTGGGGGGCCAGCTTCGTGGCGATCAGGCCCGAGTCCGCCAGCGCGCCGATCCGCACGGCAACGTCCGTCCCGGTCTCGATGAGGTCGACCTGCAGGTCGGTGAGCGTCACATCCAGCTTGATGTCCGGGTACTCGCGCACGAAGTCCTTGAGGTGCGGAACGATGTGGCGACGCCCGAACGCGCTCGGCACGTTGATCCTGAGCACACCCTGCGGCCGCGCGTTGAGCGACATCGTCGCGCTGCGCGCCTGCTCCAGTTCGGCCAGCACCTGCAGCGCATGGGCGTGGAAGGTCTTGCCCGCCTCGGTCAGGTGCAGCCGACGGGTCGAGCGGTTGAACAGCGCGGCCCGCAGATCTTCCTCCAGCCCACTGACATGGCGCGAGACGGTGGAAACCTTGACGTCGAGCGCCTCGGCCGCCTTCGAGAAGCTGCCGAGCTCGACCGTGCGAACGAAAGCGGACATCGCCGCGAAGTAATCCATGCCTGATTATGCCCTTTCATGCAAAGATAATTTGCCTCTAAGGTCGTTTCAGGCGCCTGGACAGATGTCTAGTATCGGGTTAACCCTAATCAACAGAGCCAACCGGCAGCCTCCATTTCTGATTCAGTGGTCTGATCTCGCAAAAGTCTCCACGCTGGAAGGGCAGCCGGTTCACGAAGAAAGGTGCCCCATGATCCTCGGCCTCGCCATCCTGACCGGCTTCCAGCTCCTGGGGGAAGTCATCCGAGCCGCGTTCTCGCTGCCCCTGCCCGGGCCGGTGATCGGCATGTTCCTGTTGGCCATCGTGCTGGCGACGGCGCCGGCGGAGTCCTTCCCCGGCAAGCAACTGCGCAAGTCCCTGGAGGACGTGTCGCGCATGCTGATCGAGCACATGGGCCTGCTCTTCGTGCCCGCCGGTGTCGGCATCGTGGCCGCCGGCGACCTGCTGCGCCAGGAATGGCTGCCCATCGTGGTGGCGGTGCTGGTCTCGACGCTGCTGGGGCTCGTGGTGACCGGTTGGGTTGCCCATCGGCTCACCAACGGGCGCTCTGACGCGCCGCCCAAGGAATCACGTATCGGCAGCGAACAAGGAGAAGCATCATGAGCCACGCCCTGCATGCCTTTTGGACGCCGCTGTCGCTCACCCCGCTGCTGTGGCTGAACCTGACACTCGTGGCCTACCTGGTCGGCCGCGGCGTGCAGAAGCTCTCGCATGGGTCGCCCTTTGCCAACCCTGTGCTGATCGCGATCGTGATCGTGGCGGCGACGCTGCTGTCGACCGGCACGGGCTATGCCACCTATTCCTCCGGAGCGCAGTTCATCAACTTCCTGCTCGGCCCGGCCACCATCGCCCTGGCCGTGCCGCTGGCCTCCAACCTGGCACGCGTGCGCCAGGTCCTGCCTGGGATCGGCGTCGCCCTGCTCGCCGGCTCCTGTACCTCCATCGTGAGCGGCATCGCGATCGTCGAACTGCTTGGCGGCACGCACGAGGTGGCGATGTCCATGGCGCCCAAGGCAGTGACGACACCGATCGCGATGGCGGTGTCGCAGGAGATCGGCGGCCTGCCCTCGCTGACCGCGGTACTCGCCATCCTGGGCGGCGTGGTGGCCGCCATCGCCGGCCAGCACATCCTGCGGCGCCTGCGTGTGGACGACTGGCGCGCCCATGGCCTGGCGGCAGGTGTGGCTGGCAGCGGCGTGGCGGCCGCACAGGTGGCAGGCCGCAACCAGTTGGGCGCCGCCTTCGCCGCACTGGGGATTGGGCTCAATGGCCTGTTGACCGCGCTGATCGTTCCGCTGCTCGCGAAGTTCTGGAGCTGAGAGCGATGACCGTGCAACCCACCGGCCATCGCGGCCGGCCTATTTTGGCCGGTACATCTTGAACAGCGCTTGCTGAGTGATCTCGAAGTAGTCCGCCGGGCCGCCTCCACGCAAGATGGGGGCGGCCTTTGTCGTGTCGTAGCTGCCCTCGGGCAGCAGCTCGGTGTCGATGTGCACGGCGACGACTTCGCCCGTCACCATCCAGGTCTCCACCGGCTTGCCGTCCAGCCCTGCCAGCTGCTGAATCTGGAGCACTTTGCACTCGAGGTTCACGGGGCTCTCGCCGACGCGGGGCGCGGCCACGATCTGCGATTTCACCGGGCTCAGGCCCGTCAGATCGAACTCGTTCACATCGCTGGACACGGCTGCGCTGCTGAGATTGACCTGCTCGGCCAGCGCCCGCGTGGCGAGATTGACGACGAATTCGCGCGTCGCCTGGACATTGCGGATCGTGTCCTTGAACCCCACGCTGGAGAACGCCACGATGGGAGGTTTGTAGTTGAACAGGTTGAAGAAGCTGTAGGGCGCGAGGTTCAGTTGCCCGTCCTCGCTTCGCGACGAGATCCATCCGATGGGCCTGGGCCCGACGATGGAGGCGATCGGATCGTGGGCCAGGCCGTGGCCTTTGCGCGGCTCGTAGCTGTGTATGGTCTTCGATGGTGTTGTCATGATTCCCTGAAGGTTCGTTGGTTGATGGGGGGCAACGCCGCCAATCGCAGAGGGCCTGCGCCGCTCTTCCGTGCGCCGAGACTGGCAAGGAACAGGGCCTCTCGTCTGCATGTGCGTTCGACTTCGCGGCACAGCCTATCGCAGGTTGCTGAAGTAGCGCGCTGGCGGCTGACCCAGCGCCTTTCGGAACATCGTGATGAAGGCGGTCACCGAGTCGTAGCCGAGATTGCCGGCCACCTCTTGGACGGAGCGCCCCTCGGCGAGCTGGCGCAGCGCCACGATCAGGTGGAGTTGCTGACGCCAGCGGCCGAACGTCAGCCCCGTCTCCTTCTGCACCAGACGCGCCAGCGAACGGCTGCTCATGGCGAGACGGCTGGCCCACTCGTCAATCGTGGTTCGGTCCGAAGGATCGAGGACCCAAGCGTCCACCATGCGTCGCATCTTCGGGTGGTCCGAGATCGGCAGGTGCAGCCGCTCCACCGGCATGGTCGCGAGCACTTCGAGCAGCACGCCCACCAGGCGAGCCATCGGGCTGTCCAGGGCGTACTGCTGATCGTCATGGTCCGCCAGATGCTCGATCAGCTCCCGCACGAGCGGGCTGATGGACAGCGTACAGGTCTCGGCGGGCAACGCGGTCGCGCCCGGTTCCACGAAAAGGAAGCAGATCCTTGCGTTGGCCGTGACGTGGTTGCTGTGCGGCGTGCCACCGGGGATCCACACCGCGCACTGCGGCGGAACCATCCACATCGCGTTCGGCACCTCGCAGGTCACCCCGCCACGAAGGGCCAACACGAGCTGTCCTTTTCGGTGGGTGTGGACGGGTTGCTCCGAGTCGTTCTCGGCGACCTCGACGCGCAGCGCCAGCGCGGGCAGCGCGCTGCGATCCGGGTCGAACGCCGCCAGCGAGGTCGTCAGGGATTTGCTGGTTGTCACTTTTTAGTGATTCATTGTCAATTTATCTATAGGCAACATTAAACACGAAGAGTACCTTACGGGTAAACCCTAGTGAAAGTCCCTATGAATGCTTTAGCGCTGTCACATCGAGCCCCCAGCCGGGCCTTGCTCATCATCGGCATCCTGCTGATCGCCACGACGCTGCGCGCGCCCATCACCGGCGTGGCGCCCCTGCTCGGCATGATCCGCCCGTACTTCGACCTGGGCACCACCGCAGCGGGCGCGCTGACCGCCCTGCCCCTGCTTGCCTTCGCGGTGGTGTCGCCCTTCGGAGCCCTGCTCGCTCGCGAGTACGGCCTGGAGCGGTCCCTCTTCTTCGCGCTGATGCTGGTCACCGCCGGGATCGTGCTGCGCTCACGCGATGCGGCCTGGTGCCTCTACACCGGCACCTGGATCATCGGGATGGGCATTGCCATCGGCAACGTGCTGCTGCCCAGCCTGATCAAGCGCGATTTTCCGGAGAAGGTGACCTCCATCACCGGGCTGTATGCGCTGGCGATGGGCATGGCCGCGGCGCTCGCCTCTGCGGTCGCCATCCCGCTCGAGCACTTCTGGGGCTGGAGGCACTCGCTCGGAACCATCGTGGCGCTGCCCCTTGCCGCCCTCGCCGTCTGGGTGATGCAGGTCGGTGCGCACACCAAGCCGGCCCGTGACACCGCCGCCCCGCCCCATGGCGGAAAAGTCTGGAGCTCCGCGCTCGCCTGGCAGGTCACGCTGTTCCTCGGCCTGAACTCCGCCATCTACTACGTGGCCATCGCCTGGCTGCCCACCATCCTTCAGGATGCCGGCCTCTCGGCGGCCCATGCAGGCAGCCTGCACGGTCTGCTCCAGTTGGCGACGGCCATTCCTGGCCTCTTGCTTGGCCCGATCCTGGCCCGCATGAAGGATCAACGTGCGGCCGCCATCACCGTCTCGTCGATCTCGGCTGCGGCGCTGGCCGGCTTGCTCGTGGCTCCGGAATGGGCTCCGTTGTGGACCGTGGCATTCGGGATCGGGTCGGGTGCTGCGATCATCCTGGGGCTCGCTTTCATCAGCCTGCGCACCCGCAATGCCCACCAGGCTGCTGCGTTGTCCGGTATGTCACAGTGCATCGGCTACTTGCTGGCTGCAATCGGCCCGCTTGCCATGGGTGCGATCCACGACCAGTTGCATGGCTGGGCCGTGCCCCTTGGCGTCACGGTAGCGCTTGCGCTCGCCGCGGCAGCGATCGGTGCGCTGGCAGGCCGCCGGCGGCAGATTTGAGCGAAAGCTCCGATGGAGTTGCATGGCACCGCCTCCGCGTCGAGGCCTGCCTTGCAGCCCCGTAGGCCCATACCGAACCAGAACACCAGGAGGAGGCAGTCGCCATGCAACCGCATAACCCACAGCCCCAGGAAGGCACAGATCCGCCCCATCGAGTGGCGCCGACCGAGTCCGGGCACCACCCGACCCATCACGCGTGTCACGACGCTGGCCAGTCCGCGAGCGGCCAGGCGGATCACGAGCCCCATCAGGGGCATCAAGGCCATCAGCACCACATGCACCCCGAGGGCCGGGAGCACCAGGCGCACGGGCACGGACATGATGAGCACCATGCACATCATGCACACCATGGCCACACGTCAGCAGCCGTTGTAGTGCCCCAGGGGCAGGACAAGGTCGAGTACACCTGCCCGATGCATCCCCAGGTCCGGCAGATGGGCCCCGGCAACTGCCCGATCTGCGGCATGGCGCTCGAACCCGTCATCGCACAGGACGGTCAGGCGCGCAGTCCCGAGCTGCAGGACTTCGAGCGTCGACTGTGGATTGCAGCCGTGCTGACCCTGCCTGTCTTCGTCATGGAGATGGGAGGGCATCTCTTCAACATCCACAGCTTCCTCGCGCCGCAGCTGTCGAACTGGCTACAGATGGCTCTCGCCACACCCGTGGTGCTGTGGGCCGGCCTGCCGTTCTTCGAGCGGGCCTGGGTGTCGCTGAAGAACCGCAGCCCCAACATGTTCACGCTGGTCGCCCTGGGCACCGGCGCCGCGTGGCTCTACAGCATGGTCGCGACGCTTCGTCCCAGCTGGTTTCCCGAGGCACTGCGCGGCCACGACGGATCGGTTCCGGTGTACTTTGAAGCTTCCGCCGTCATCACGGTGCTGGTGCTGCTGGGCCAGGTGCTGGAGCTGCGCGCGCGGGAAAAGACGTCGGGTGCCATCAAGGCATTGCTGGGCCTGGCGCCCAAGACAGCAGTTCGGGTTCGGGCTGACGGATCCGACGAAACGGCATCGGTCGATGACATCCAGGTCGGCGATCTGCTTCGCGTGCGCCCAGGGGAGAAGATCCCCGTGGACGGCGAGCTGGTGGAGGGCCGCTGCAACGTCGACGAATCCATGGTGACAGGCGAATCGATGCCGGTCACCAAGACGCCGGGCTCGAAGGTTTCCGCAGGCACGCTCAACCAGTCCGGTAGCTTCGTCATGCGGGCGCAGAAGGTCGGTGCCGAGACCTTGCTCTCGCAGATCGTCCACATGGTCGCAGCCGCGCAGCGCAGCCGGGCACCAATCCAGCGCATGGCCGACCAGGTCTCCGCGTGGTTTGTGCCTGCCGTCGTGCTCGTCGCCGCTCTGACGTTCGTGGTCTGGCTTGTGTGGGGGCCTGAGCCCAGCTTCAGCTACGCGCTGGTGACCTCGGTCGCCGTGCTGATCATCGCCTGCCCTTGCGCACTGGGCCTGGCCACGCCCATGTCCATCATGGTCGGCGTGGGTCGTGGCGCACAGCAAGGCGTGCTGATTCGCGATGCCCAGGCACTTGAGCGCGTGGAGAAAGTCGACACGCTCATCGTCGACAAGACGGGCACGCTCACCGAAGGCCGCCCCCGCGTGGTGCATGTCGAGGCGGCCAGCGGCTTCACCGCGGACCAGATCGTCCAGAAGCTCGCCAGCGTCGAGCGCGCCAGCGAACACCCGCTCGCCGTCGCCGTGCTGGCCGAAGCACAGCATCGCGCCCTCGCGCTGTCCAACGTCCAGGATTTCGACTCACCGGTCGGCCGTGGCGTCGTCGGCACGGTCGACCAGCAGCGCATCGTCTCCGGCAACGCCCGCTTCATGGACGAGAACGGCATCCCGACCCAGGCCGTGGAGGGCGCGGCGCAGGCACAACGCCAGCGCGCTGCGACGGTCATCTTCGTCGGCATCGCGGGCCAGCTCGCCGGTTTCGTGGCGATCGCCGATCCGGTCAAGAGCACGACGCCGGAAGCACTCGCTGCGCTCAAGGCGCTCGGCATCCGCATCGTCATGCTCACGGGCGACGGCAAGGGCACGGCCGAGGTCGTCGCCCGCCAACTCGGGATCGATGACGTCGTGGCCGAGGTCCTGCCCGAGGACAAGGCCAAGGTGGTGCGCGATCTGAGCGCGCAAGGCCGCGTGGTCGCCATGGCCGGTGACGGCGTGAACGACGCGCCGGCGCTCGCCGCCGCCGATGTCGGCATCGCCATGGGCACGGGTGCCGACGTCGCGATGGAAAGCGCTGGCGTGACGCTGCTCAAGGGCGACCTGCTCGGCATCGTCCGCGCCCGGGAACTGTCCCGCGCCACCATGCGCAACATCCGGCAGAACCTGTTCCTGAGCTTCGCCTACAACGTCGCCGGCGTCCCGCTGGCGGCCGGCGTGCTCTACCCCCTCTACGGCTGGCTGCTCTCGCCCGTGGTGGCCGCCGCCGCCATGGCCCTGTCATCCGTCAGCGTCATCGCCAATGCCTTACGCCTGCGCGCGGCCCGCACAGGAGGCGGCGCCCCCTGAGCAAGCGTCCGAAGCTGATTCCCTCTCTTCCACTTCAACAACAACCGGAGACCATCCGATGCCACACGATCAGGCCCAAGATCCCAACGACAAACGCGCCCAGCTGCGCGCCGCCGCGCTGGAGTATCACGAGTTCCCGACCCCGGGGAAGATCTCGGTGACGCCCACCAAGCAACTGGTCAATCAACACGACCTGGCGCTGGCGTACTCGCCCGGCGTGGCTGCGCCCTGTGAAGAAATCCAGAGAGACCCGAATGCGGCGGCGCGCTACACCAGCCGAGCCAACCTCGTCGGTGTGATCAGCAATGGCACCGCTGTATTGGGCCTGGGGGACATCGGTGCGCTGGCATCCAAGCCCGTGATGGAGGGCAAAGGCGTCCTGTTCAAGAAGTTTTCCGGCATCGACGTGTTCGACATCGAGATCGATGAAAAGGATCCCGAGCAGCTGGTCAAGGTGATCGCCGCGCTGGAGCCGACCTTCGGCGGCATCAACCTCGAGGACATCAAGGCCCCCGAGTGCTTCTACGTCGAGCGCGAGCTGCGCAAGCGCATGAAGATCCCCGTGTTCCACGATGACCAGCACGGCACTGCCATCGTTGTCGGGGCGGCGGTGATCGGCGGGCTCAAAGTGGTCGGCAAGCGCATCGAGGACGTCAAGCTCGTCACCTCGGGCGCCGGAGCCGCGGCGCTGGCCTGCCTGGGGCTGTTGCTCAAGCTCGGACTCAAGCGCGAGAACGTCTGGGTCACCGACATCAAGGGGCTGGTTTACGAAGGCCGTACCGAACTGATGGACGAGATCAAGGCGACCTACGCGCAGCCGACGGACAAGCGCACGCTGGCCGAGGTCATCGACGGCGCCGACGTCTTCATGGGCCTCTCGGCCGGCGGCGTGCTCAAGCCCGACATGGTGGCCCGCATGGCCGACAAGCCCTTGATTTTGGCGCTGGCCAACCCGACTCCGGAGATCACGCCAGACGAGGTCAAGGCGGTGCGCAGCGACGCCGTGATCGCCACCGGCCGAAGCGACTATCCGAACCAGGTCAACAACGTCCTGTGCTTCCCCTACCTCTTCCGGGGTGCCCTGGACTGCGGCGCCACCACGATCAACGACGAGATGGAGGTCGCGGCGGTCCACGCGATCGCCGAACTCGCGCAGGCCGAACAAAGCGAGGAAGTCGCCCGTGCCTATGTGGGCGAGAAGCTGCAGTTCGGTCCCGAGTACCTGATTCCAAAGCCCTTCGATCCCCGGCTGATGATCAAGGTCGCCCCAGCGGTGGCCAAGGCCGCCGAGGCCAGCGGCGTCGCCTCGCGCCCGATCCGCGACATGGGCTCCTACGTCCAGCGACTGCAGAACTTCGTCTACACGTCCGGGACGATCATGACGCCGGTCATCCGAGCGGCCAAGGCCGCGCAGAGCAAGCGCGTCGCCTACAGCGAGGGCGAGGAAGAGCGTGTGTTGCGTGCCGCGCAGATCGTCGTCGACGAAGGGATCGCACGCCCGACCTTGATCGGACGGCCCGCCATCATCGAGCAGCGCATCCAGAAATTCGGCCTGCGCCTGCAGCAGGGAACCGACTACGACGTGGTCAACACCGAGCATGACGATCGCTATAAAGACTTCTGGCGGACCTACCACCAGCTGACGGAGCGCAAGGGTGTCACGGTCCAAATCGCCAAGATCGAAATGCGTCGGCGCCTCTCGCTGATCGGCGCGATGCTGCTGCACAAGGACCAGGTCGACGGACTGATCGTCGGGACATGGGGAGGCTACGGCCTGCACCTGAACTACATCGACCAGGTCATCGGCAAGAAGGCGGGCGCGCAGACCTACGCGGCCATGAACGGGCTGATCCTGCCGGGGCGGCAGATCTTCCTCGTGGACACCCACGTCAATGTCGACCCGTCGGCCGCACAGCTCGCCGAGATCACGATTGCCGCAGCGCACGAGGTGCAGCGCTTCGGCATCGTGCCCAAGGCCGCGCTGCTGTCGCACTCGAACTTCGGCAGCAGCAGCGAGCCAAGTGCGCAGAAGATGCGCGACACCCTCGCGCTGCTCCGCGAACAGGCGCCCTGGCTGGAGGTCGATGGGGAGATGCACGGCGACGTCGCGCTCGACGCCAAGGCGCGCAAGGCGGTCATGCCCAACACAGTGCTGGAGGGCGACGCCAACCTGCTGGTCATGCCCACCCTAGATGCCGCCAACATCGCCTACAACCTGCTGAAGGCGGCCGCCGGCCAGAACATCGCGATTGGACCCATCCTGCTGGGTGCGGACAAGGCGGTGCATGTCCTGACGCCGAGCACGACGGTGCGGCGCATCGTCAACATGACGGCACTGGCCGTGGTCGACGCGGACGCTCGCGCAGCGCATCATCCTTCGGTCTAGGCCACGACGGGGGCTGCGCGGCCCCCTGTCCCAGGCGTGCACAGACGCACGAACGCAGCGCGGGTAACCCGGAGCGTTGCCGGGGTCGATTCCGGCAGCGCGTCGGAGTCCTGTTCATAGGCCTCGCTCACCCTGCGCGGATAGTCCGCGCAGGGTGAGACGCGCCCGCGCGCCGGCGCGATGGACCACCATGGGCGCCCTCGCCCCAGGCGGCAACTGTGGGCCGTTGCCCCAGCGGACCTGACCACCCCGAAGTCCGATCGCGCGCATTCGCCACCGGCAAGCGGCTGCGTCAGCGCCCGCTTTCCGAGGCGTTACATCCTCGCGCAGCTCAACCGGGGCCTGACACCCGATAGTGGTCCCTGCATTCTGGCTCCGGCCAACGCACGCCCTTGTGGCGTACCCGAGTCCGCTCGGGCGTCGCGGTCGTTACCCGCCCCACCGCCACGGCAGCCCTGAGCTGCCCGTCCACCGCACACCCTGAGCCCTGTGCCCGCATCTGCGGGCACAGGGCCGTGTGCTTTCGTTCATCCCATACGGGGAGCTCGCCTCCCCCATGGGTCGGTGCGTTCCCCGTTTTCCTTCGGAGAACCACCGATGGCACGCACCACCGCGCCTTCCCTGTGGCTGCCGGGCTTCGACCCGGACGAGCCAGAGCTTCTCGATCCGTCCCCCGAGACGGATCTGTTTGCTGATTCCCCCGCGCCTGAAGCGGCCCCCGCCGCCACCATGCAGGCTGCGGACGTGCCGATCGGGATCATCATTCCCAGCACAGAGGCAACCGACGAAAGTCCAGCGCCCTCCTCCCCGTCGCGCTCCAGCTGGCGTGTTATCGCCGGCGCCAAGCGCGATGAAGCCCGAGTCCTGTGGCCAGCACTGCACCGTGAGCAGTTGGCCGGCCTGAGCGGCGCCGTCACGAAGTTCGACGCCAACGTCGCGGCCATCCGCGTCCTGCAGGTGCTCGAAGCCGGTCAACGTGCCCCGGACGCCGAAGAGCGCGGTCAACTGCTGCGCTTCACCGGCTGGGGCGGCCTGCCCGCCGCCTTCAACCTCGAAGGCGACGATGCGGCGTGGCGCCGTCGCGCCGAGGAGCTGCAGGCCCTGCTGCCGGCCGAGGACTACGACTCGGCCCGCGCCTCGGTCAACAACAGCCACTACACCGAGGTCCACGTGATCGAGGCGATATGGCAGGCCGTGGCGCGCTTCGGCTTCACCGGCGGCCGTGTGCTGGAACCCGCAGCGGGCGTCGGCCATTTCCTCGGTGCCATGCCTAGGGCACTCGCCGAACGCAGCGCGCTCACCGCGGTGGAGATCGACCGGCTGTCGGGGCGTCTGCTGCAGACGCTGTACGCACCGCACGGTGCCGACGTGCGCGTCGTGCCCTTCGAGAAGCTCGCGCTGCCCGAAAACTGGTTCGACCTGGTGATCGGCAACGTACCCTTCGGCAACTACCCGGTCGCCGACACCAGCACCAAGGCGTACGCGCGCTTTCGGATCCACAACTACTTCTTCGGCCGCGCGCTGGACCTGGTCCGCCCCGGCGGCCTGGTGTGTTTCATCACGAGCACCGGCACGATGGAGGCGCGCGCGGATGCCGTGCGCGAGCACATCGCGTCGCAAGCCGAACTGCTGGGCGCGATCCGCCTGCCGATGGGTGCCTTCGCCGGCATCGCGTCGACGGATGTGCAGACGGACATCCTGTTCCTGCGCAAGCGCCACCCCGGCGAAGCCGTGAGCGGTGCCTGGCTGGAGCGCGTGATGGTGCCCGACGAACTGCGGCATCCGCGCTGCGCGCAGAAGTACCTGCAGATCAACGCCTGGTACGCGCGCAACCCGGGCTTCTGCATCGGCCGGGTCACGCAGGAGAGCAACGGCTACGAGGAAGTGCCGACGGTCGTGTTCGAGGGTGACCTCGAGCCAGCGCTGGCCGAGCGTATCGCGCTGCTGCCCAGCGGCGTGTACCAAGCGGCCAAGCCCGTGGCGCTAGCGGCCGTGCGTGCCACCGTGCCGGCCGAGCCCGGCGCGCGGCCCGGCAGCTACCGTGTCCACCACGGGCGCGTGCACCGGGTCGAAGGCGCCGAGCTGGTCGACCTGCACGACAGCCTGAACGCCACGCAGCGTGCCCGCGTCGCGGGCCTGTGCGCGATCCGGGACCATGCCCGAACGCTGCTCGACGCGCAGCTGGCACAGGACGGTGACGAAGGGCTGGACCGTCTACGGACCATGCTCAACGGGACCTACGACCGTTATGTTGCGGCCATATTTATGTGCACAGATCACCACGCCACTTGACTCTCAGAGGAGGCAAAGGCAATCGTGCGCACATAATTTCCGACATTGCGTCACAAGGTGCTCAGAAAGGTCATCACA
>JACCDH011713323.1_pt1 | contig 31454 bp, 27 predicted proteins | sample 7442481 | NCBI WGS metagenome assembly JACCDH01 (sample SAMN15323433, study PRJNA562643) | freshwater metagenome | isolation source: river surface water | place: USA:Blue River Watershed | collected 2017-08-15
CATTTGAATCATTAACTGCATAAAAACCTAAGTTAAAAGATCCAAATCTCATTAAACCCAAGTCATAATTTTCTTTAATATCATTAATTGGGGTAATATAATGAGGAGTTAGTAAAATTGGATATGTGTCTAATAAAAGATTAAGTTCGCTTAAATCCGAGTATACACATATATCTGGATCTAGATAAATTACTTTTTTAAAATCTTTAAGTAATCTAAGTGTCAATAAAGGTTTTATAGAAGTACTAAACTCAGTAACATCATACATAAATGCTAAATGTTTCAACCTTTCAATATTCTCTTCTTCTACCCATTTTATATCATAAAATGGCAGATCTGGTACCAAATCATTTTTAATATCAGCGACATAAATTTGTAATTTAATTCCAGTTTCTTTAAATAATGAATCTGCTAAAACAAAAGCCTTAGGTAAATATGAAATATTACAAACTGTAAAATAGGTTATATCATTTTTCATTTTTTTTGAATAATTTAAATATAATTTGTGTAAGAAAATAATAAAATAATGACTTGATTAGTAATAATGACGCTTTGGGAGAATATAATGAAAAAGATTTTTTAATAAGTTTTATATGAGATGAAATAAAATCTATATTTCGTTTATAATTATATGACCTACCTCTAAATGTGATTCCCAAAATATTTACGGAATTATTGCCTTGTTCATCATCATGATTTAAACCTGGTACATTATATATCTCGGTAACCAAATATTTATTTTTTTTACAATTAATACAGAATGCATAATCAACTCCATCCACGAAAAAATCAAGATCAAACCATTTAAAATGATCGAACTTATTTAACATATATAATGAACCACTATTTATTGTATAATAAACATTATAAATTGAATATTTATTGATTTCAAATTTAGAAATAGTGTTTGAATTTCTGTAATTTGTTGGGAAATCTCTAAAAGTAGTACAAGCAATATTATTTAAAGTGGAAATATTGCTATTAAGACAGTTTAAATAAATACTAATAAAATTTAAAGTTTCTTCATTAAATATTGTATCCTGATCAAAATACAATAATGAAGTAAAACCATTTTTTTTAGCAATAGCACATAAATAGTTCAGGCCAACTGACAAACCCTCATTTCTGAAATTTGAATAATAATGGATATTTTGATGAATAAATTTTTGGGTATTATTTATTTCATCATTATCGTAAATAAATATTTTGTAACCATTGCTTGAATGTTTTAAAATTCGATCAATGGTATTATTTGTTGGCTTGTATAAAATAAAACCTAAAGCTAATTTAGTATTCATGAAAATATTGATCTATATGGGTTTAATCCGTAACTCATAGAAATCATTTCATTTATAAACTTTACTCCGATAATTAATAACATTAAAGTGAGATATATTAATTTAAATTTTTTTGATTTTCTATATATAGAAATAGAAAATAAATAAGATTGCAAAACAATAGTAACAATTGCTAATCTATTATATAATATATAATTTGAAGGGAATAAAGTCATTATTAATATCAAAAATAATGTTGAATATAATACTAATAATTTTAATCTTTCTTGATATGAATTCATTGAAATAAATTTTAAAGAAAAAAAGATGTAAAAAACATTTAAAAAATAGAAAAAGTAAAAAGTCAATTTGGGACTATTTGAAAATTGATCTGCATATCCTGAATATTTAGTACTTAAAATAGACAAGCTACTTGTATTAAAAAAGTATTCTAATAAAACATATGTTAAATCAATTTTCAAAATCAAAATTGAGAATGAAATCAGGATTGTAGCGATTATTATGTTTTTATTTATTTTAATATTTGTAGATAGTAAAATAATTAAATATAATAATGTCGAAGCATGGAAAAAAAATCCAAATAATAAATATATAAACGGTTTTTTTAATTTACCAGAATATAAAAAAGAAGAATAAGACAAATAAGCAAAACCTACAGCAAAAGATTGTCTTAATAATGAAAAATGATTTTGAATTAAATTGAATGATATATAAGTTAAAAGTATTATCGAATAAATATTTTTCTCTCCTCTTATTAATTTTGAAAATGAAAAAATGCAAAAAAATGAACCTAATAAATATATAATTTGTTTCGGTAACCCTAATAAATTTACAAAATAATTAAGGTAATAATAACCAATTTCCATTGAATTTACATAAAATAAAAAACCGTCTTTTAAATTATAAGATGGTAAATTATTAAAGAAATCATCATAGGCTTCAAAATCAAATCCTGTATTAACTCTTAACCCACTAAAAAGTGCTATTAAGAGAATCAGAAATAAATGAGAAAATTTTTTATATCTACTCGAAATGAAAATTGAGTGGTATAAATCATAGATAACTATAAAATAAATTAAATAATATGGAAACATTAATTATAAAATATAATCTTTTAATTTTTTTGTCATACTTAAATTTGTAGTGGCATATTCTCTTATCTTCACTGGTGCATCAAAAGTTATTTTAGGTAATTTTTGGAATAAATTAAGTAAATCATTTATCGAATCATTATTTTCCACGAGAAATCTAAAAGTATTGTATTCGGAAAAGTCCGGATCAATAGCAGATGCGATAAAAGGGATACCAACTGCAGTATATTCACGTGCTTTTAGTTCTGAAGCAATATTTAATTTTTTTCTATATAAACCAAGTGAAGCAATAGCAATATGCGAATTTGAATAATATGTGTTTAGGAGCTCTTGATTATTAATAATGCCAGTAAATTTAACGTATTTATTTAAATGAAACTTATTTGTCATTATTTTAAGATTATTTAATTCTGGCCCTTCGCCAATTATGGTAAAATATATTTTATAATTTAATAATTTATTGTCTTCAAAATATTTCATTGTTGTAATGATACGATCAAATCCATGCCAATAAGCTGGATTAGCAACACCTATTAAATACAAATTTTCATTTGGCCAATTTGGGAAAGTTAATCTAGGCTTAATTCTCTTTAGATCTATTCCATTACCTATTAATTTCATTCTATTCTTAATAAAAAAAGAAAACCAAAAGCTTTCAACTGAATATTGTAGAACTTTATTTGCAAATACAAGTGAAATAGGACCGAATATTTTTAATTCTAAAAGTGAGATATAATCATATATATTTTTATTTTTTCTTGATATAATTTCATTAGACAAAATACAAAGAGGTGTTGGTATATCAACAATTATAAAATTATTTCTAAATCTAGCAATAAGAATAGAAAATATAAGTAATACTCTAAGAAAATTAGGATATCTAATAAATATTATTGATTCACTTTGCTTAATTATATTTAAGTGAAATATTAAATAAGTGATAATATTATTATTATTTGTACTAATAATATTATCAACTACATTGTAACCAATTTCTTTTGCGCCAAAATTTGTATCAGAAATTTTATTAAAAACACCTGGTGTATTTATTTTTGAACAAATACATATATACGTAAAATTTTTCTTTCTAGTTAACATTTGACATTGAATTGATCTAACCATTCTCCAAATGAAATAATTCTCCAAACTTGAAAATTAAATTGCTTTTTATTTGAAAGTACATCTTCAAATATGTTTATTGTATCATTAGTTAAAAATCCATTACTTTTTTTAATTGTATTCTCAATTTTTTCTCTAAAGACATCTGGTGCAATATTTTTTATCCAAGTCTCTTCAGGTGTTGAAAAACCTATTTTACCAATTCTATTTTGTATGGTTTCAGGTAGAATATCTTGCATTGCATCTCTCAAAATTTTCTTAGTAATCCCGTTTTTTATTTTAAATTCATCTGGTAATGCAATAGTAAATTCTACTAATCTATAATCCAAAAATGGCACTCTTGACTCAATTGAAAATGCCATAGAGTTTCTATCTTCCCAATGTAATAACATTTGTAAATTAGTTGATGTTAGTTGAGAGATTGACATTTGGCGAATATTTATAAAATTATCTTTATTGTATAAAGGATTCACATAATTAACATGTTTTACATTTTGATTAATCCAAATAGGTTTTGAATCAGTACTATTAAAATACCTTCGGAAATGTGATTTAAATTTTTGTGAGAATAAAACCTTTATCAAATTGATTGCCGAATTTTTATATGTATAACCATGTAATTTTTTTAAAAAATAAAAGGATTTGAATAATTTAATGAATTTAAATTTTCTAAAATATGATGAGTTTAATACTGCAAAGTAACCGTGATAACCAGCGAGTGCTTCATCAGCTCCTTGACCATCTAAAATAACTTTTACATTATTCTTACTAGCAAGTTCGAAAACTTTCCATTGAGCAAAGATACTTGTTGAGCCAAAAGGTTCATCATGATGCCAAACCAATTTCTTTGATAATTTTAATAAGTCGTTGCAGTTAGGATATACATTATATGCTTCGATGTTTTTATTTAATAAAACTTGTTCTACCCAATATTTTTCATTTATTGAATCATCATCTGAGTATGCAGAAAATGTTTTTTGCTTTTCTGTAAAATTATTATTTTTTAAGGTATCATTAACAATACAAACAATTGATGAAGAGTCAAGTCCGCCAGATAGACATGATCCATTACTAACATCTGATCTTAATCTTAAATTAACCGAATCAAAAAGTAATTTTTTATAATCAACTATCGATGATTTTGTGTTATTTTTAAATTTATTATCATCAATTAAATCATACCATTTTACAGAATCAATTTTAGTTCCATATAAAAATTCATGTGAGTAATCAAACTCTGCAAAGTGTCCTGGTAACAATTGGAAAACATTCTTAAAAAGGGTTTCATCAGTATGATCAGTTAAACCCCAAACTAAGTAATCATAAGCTCTTTGATGGTTAACGAATGGTTCCCAGGTATCTATTGAAGTAAAACTTTTAATTTCTGAGCTAAAATAAAATGTACCATATTTATTTATCCAGTAATAAAAAGGTTTAACTCCAAATCTGTCTCTTGCAATAAAAAATTTTGACAAAGTAGAATCATATATTATAAATGACCACATGCCATTAAATCTACTAAGACAAGAATTGCCCCAATAATGATAAGAAGCTAAAATCACTTCGGTATCAGTATTTGATTTAAAATTATAACCAACTTTGATTAATTCTTCCCGTAATTCTATGTAATTATAAATTTCACCATTATAAACAATCCAATATCTATTTTCTAGATAAGACATTGGTTGATGACCATGTTTTGACAAATCTAAAATAGATAATCTTCGATGGGCCAATCCAATATAAATGTTAGTATTGAAGTTATCACTAATTGAATTATAAGGTAAATTGAAATTATTTGGAGTATCAGGTCCTATTAATGATATAACTTCATTATCTCGTTTAATTAAATACCCTTCATCATCTGGTCCTCTATGTTTTATTAAAGAATTGAGATTATATAAATCTTTTGTACTATTACCCTCTTTAGAAATGAAACCTGTAATTCCACACATAATTACTTTAATTTATAAAATTCATTTGAGTATATACTATATAATTCTTTTACTAAGATATCAGCATCATGATATTTCTCAACATAATCTCTGCTTTCTTTACCTAATTTATATCTAAGCTCTGGATTACATATCAATTTTTCTAATTCTGATTCTAAAGTTAAATGAGTTACGTTTACAATAGGGCATTCTTTATTAATGCCATTCTCTAACAAAACTGGTAAAATATAAGCAATAACAGGTTTTCCATAACACATTGCCTCCATTGCTGCCATAGCATAACTTCCGAGAACTATTTGATCAATAAAAATATCTGCAGATTGTATTATAGACAAAACTTCACTATGAGGTAAATTATGTAGTTCAATGTAGTCGATATTGTACTTTAATTTCAATACATTAATGGTTTCTTCAATATAATTACTTCCTTTTGCAATTCTTGCTGATGGGGAATGTATTATTTTAATTATTTCAGTTTCTTTAGAAGGAAATTGTGGTTTAATAAGAGATGTAAATATTCTGTATTGTATATCATATATTTTACTAAACAAATGGGGTTTTAAATATAATTTCATTTCAGGAACTAAAATAGGAATGAAATTATATTTAAAGAAAATATTTTGAGTTTTATATGAATCAATTTTATTTTCACCATTTGCATATTCATAACCATTATAAAATGCAAATTTATATGTTTCATTTATGTTCATTAATACCTCAGGTACACGAATATCACTACCTACCCATTCAATGAAAGCTTTTTTCTTAAAAAATTTAATTAACCGAAGATCTATGTTATATGGCAAAACGCTTCTCCATGTCCAATGTATCACATCTGCCCATAAAATATATTTAAATAAAATTAAAAGAATTTTAATTTTAGAAATTATTTTATAAATTGAATTACTAGAATTAATTTTTAAAGTAACTGTGTTGTTAAAATATGTAGAATATTTATTTTCACCAATACTAATGCATATAGCTTTAACCCCTGGTAATTTATTCATAGCTTCTGCTGTAACAGACGGCATGGAAGCAATGTTAAAGGGTGCGTATAAAATTTTCATTTATTTCGCACCCTTCATTGTAATTCCGTAATAATCCACAAATTCATGATTTATTTTTAAACCATTATCGGTAAACCATTCGCGAATTTCATTTAATGTATGTCTTGTACAATTTTGAGGATGATACCAGTCATAATTTATAACAGCGTTATCTTCAAAACTAAATTCGTTATTCCAAAAACATTTAATAAAAAAATGATAAAATAATCTTTGTAAATCATACTCGCCTGCTTGTATTTCTAATAAATCTACATTTGGTATATTTATTTTTAAATTTAAATCTGATAGTACTTTCCCGAATTCGGTAATTTGTCTACAATGCTTTAATGCATCTTCATAACTTAATTGATTAATTTTTTCCCTTATAAAATCGTCAACATACTCTCTTATTGGTGCCTTTTCTTTATATACATATATAGCTATTTCACCTCCTTCTTTTAATATTGACACTAAGTTCTCAAATGATTTTCTTGGGTTATCAGTATGATGTAGAACTTCTTGACAATAAATAAAATCAAATAAACCTATGTCAGATAAATCATCTAAAAGATTTTTTTTATAAAACTTAGTATTGCTATATTTAATAAGATTTGTTTTAGCAATATCAGCAGCGACTAAATCTATTCCGACAACTTCAGATATTGTAGCATCAGAAAATTCCCTAAGAAGGGCTGTGACACGTCCATTACCACAGCCAGCATCTAATATTCGTCTTTTATTCTTTAAAAATATTTTTAAATCATTAGGTACATTAAATCCATTACGGTTTAATATCCAATTAAAAATTTCAGAATTTTCATTTAAAGTATTTTCGAAGGCAAGATTTGAATTATTGTGCCATTTTTCATTAAAACTTTTTTCAGTATTATTCATAAGTAATTTAATTATAACATATTTTTAATTTGCTCAGTAAAACATTTAGGTGTATAATTTAGTAAATTTTTCATTTTATCAATATTGGCTATTAGATCTTTATTAATATCACTATGTATTATCTCATATTTTGGATTTTTATTTAAATGACTTCCGATTATTGTGGTAATCTCTTTTATTGACAATACTTCATTGCCAGCAATATTAATTTTATAATTACCTGTTAGATTAAGACAATTAAGGATTGCCGAAACTGCATCGTCTACATAAATTGGATTTATTTTTATCCCCATATCCCCTGTTAAAGATATATAAGCACCTTGTTTTATTTTCTCAATAATTCTTGGAATTAACATATCTGGCTTTTGTCTTTTTCCATAAACAAAGAAAAAACGTAATATAACAGTATTAAAATATTGAGAGTAATTTTCTATTAAAATTTCAGAATTAAATTTAGTTGACTGGTAAAATCCAATATCACTTTTATAAATAATATTGTTATCCTCCGAAAAACTTTCAATTCCATGACCGTAAATTCCACCAGTAGATGCGTAAAAAAATTTATCACATCCCGCAGTTTTTGCGTAATCTAATAAATATAAAGTACTTAATGTATTTACTTTATATAATTCAATAGCTTTTTCTGGAAATGATCTAAAAAATTCTGATTGAGCAAAGTGAAATATTATATCAATTTTTTTGGGTAACAAATCAGTAAAATTAGGATCATTTAAATCTAGATTTATAAAAATAATGTTATTAAAAGATTGATTTGATTGTGTTGTTCTGGTTGCATTGTAAATTATATAATTTTCAATCTTTGAAAGTTGGTTTAATAATTCGTAACCAATAAGACCGTTTCCTCCAGTAACTAATATATTTTTCATTTGAAATAATTTATGAATCTATTTAATTCCAATATTTTTTTTCTATTTAATAAGAAAATAATTGTTATCAAATAGAGGATTTTTATTAAAATTATAGTTATTGAAGATTTAGTTTTTATAAAAAAAAATGAAAAGATGATTGTCAAAAAAATAACAAATAATAATGTAAATATTTTTTTGAATTCAAATGGGATATGTAATAATTTTTGTGTAAAAAAAAGATACAAAATTGTTAATAATAAATAAGAGAGAAGGATTACGAAAGTACTACCTGACGCTCCATATTTTGGAATAAAATAAACATTAAGTGAAATATTAAAAATAGCTATTAACCAAGTAATTTTCGCAAATAAGTCTGTTCTGTTTTTTATTGATATTCCTAATGCTGTAAACTGTGTTGTTCCATATAATACCATTGAAAATGAAAGAAAAATAGTAGGAGTGTATGAATCCCAGTAACTAGGAGGAGTAAAAAACATAATACCTTCTTTTGCAAATAATGAAATTACAACACCAGTAACTACTAATATTGAGAACCAAATCGTAAATAAAGATGAAAATTTTTCCTTGTATGACTCTGGATAATCTTTCATTAATTTAATTGCTTGAGGACTCCATGCTCTTGAAAAAGCTTGATTCAAAAATAATAATATTGTTGAAAATTTTGATGCGATACTAAAAAAACCAACTTCAGAATTGTTTCTATACGATGCTAGCATCCATCGATCAATCGACTCAAAAATCCAATAACCAAAACCAGCAAATATAAATGGATATCCGTAATTAAATAATTTCAATAACCAGGTTTTATTAATTTGTAGTTTTAAATCTTTTCTAATTATCCAAAAACTTAGGGGTAAAGCAAATAAAGAAGCCATTAAAATACCTTGAAAATAACCAAGAATTCCTAATTTATAGTAATAAATTAAAATTAAACCGAATAGAACACCTGACAAATTTTGAACAAAACTTAAAATTACATAATTCCAGGGTTTAAAATGTAATCTAATGATATCAACTGTAATATTTATTAAAACAGCAGGAAAGGTTGACAGTATGGCAACAAAAATTACTGAAAAAGATATGTTATATTTTAATAAAAAATAATTTGAAAATAAATAAGCAACTAAAATTGATAAGCATAAAATTAAAATTGACCAAAAAAATACAATTAGAATACCATTAGTTACAATAGTTGGTTTCTCTGAATCTAGTGTATTGGGATCATGATAAAATCTTTGTATTGAATTACTAATTCCACAATTTATAAATAAACTTAATACCCCCACAATTGTTAATATTAAATTTAATAAACCAAAATCTGAAACACTGAAAATATGAGTATAAATTGGAAATATGAAAAAAGCAATTGCTTTAAATAAAAAATCAGTTAAACTATAAATAAAAATATCTTTTACGAGACGTTTAAACAATTTTATTATTTTTTAGAGGATTATTTATATTTATGTTATTATTTATAAATGAATTTTTTAATGGGTGATAAAGGTTAAGTAATTTTTCTTTTGATATTTTGTTATAATATATTAAATCAATACAATTTTTAAATAAATAATGCGCCGAATCTAACCCATGGTATTTTTCAACATATTTTCTTCCAGCTAGACCCAATTTATTTCTAAGTTCAGAGTCATTTATCAAATTTTTAATTATTAATTTTATATTTTCTGGATTTGCTGATACAATTGGACATTCACTAAAATAAGACCATCTTCGGAAGGGAAGTAAATATTGATCATCGTCTAAATTTGAAATTACTGGTAATCCGCTAGACATTCCTTCTAAAGCACTCAGTGCATGTCCTGGAGCCACTATTTGTTCAATTAAGATATCGGCTTCATTTTCCAAAATATATCTAACTTCTTCATTTTGTTTATTTTCGATTAACAAAAGTTCTACATCTAATCCTTCATTTTTTAATTCATTTATTGCATTTATGATAAATTCTGTTCCTTTAAACCCCTTATGGTTTGGAGTATGTACAATTTTTATATTTTTATTGGAAGTATCTTTTTTGCTTGGTTTCCACAGGTCCAAATCAATAAAAAGGATGGAAGGAATTAAAACATCCCATCTACCCAAACCATCTGGACCCATAATTCCTGCAATAATTAAATCTGCATGCTGTATCCAATAATCAACCTTTCGTTGTATTTTTTTTTGATTAATTCCAGCATTCGGATATGATAATAATAGTGCGTGATTTAATGTTGTTGATTTTGTTCTATTATAAACATATGCATCTGCACCGTATGGCAACAAAACAGTTTTTTTATTAAATAATTTAAATAAAAAAGCTTCTATAAACCATATTCTTGTAAAACCTAGAAAGTAACCTGAAAATGGAATAAAAAATATATCATATTTTAACATTGAATCTAGAAAAGCTATATAGGGCTTAAAAATAGAATGAAAGTATAAATATTTTTCATCAAGAATAATATCCCAATCGTTTCTTTTATTTACATTTTGGTAATAATTATAGGTATATGTAAAAGAATTAAACCCATTAATTTTCATTGATTTAGACCAATATGAATTATTCAAAATGGGTATTGGTCCCCAAACTAAACGAGCTTTATTACTTTTTTTTATTATAATTTTTAATATTAAAATAGATATAATAAAAAAAGGGAATGTTAAAATTTCAACTAATAAAAGAATTAATTTTTTAGTAAAACTTATCATTTCGAAAATATTTTATTAGCTAAAAAATAATCTTCCGGAATGCCAATATCAATAAAGGTTCCATCACCAATAAAAGCCCCCATTTTGAATTTATCTATAGAAACGTTCAAAAGATCATTTTCAAATGAAAAGGGTTGATTAACTTGAAAATTATTTATGACATGATTTTTAATAAATATATATCCTGTATTTATAAAACCCTTTTTTTGGAAAACTTTTTCATTAAAGGCTGTTATAGAATTATTATGACCTATTTGGATTGATCCATATCTTTCAAAATTAAACATCTCTCTAACTGCGATGGAAATATCATTATTATTTTCTTTATGAAATTCATAAAAAGCCACTAAATCCAAATCAAAATAAGTGTCTCCATTTAGTATTAAAATGTCCTCTTGACTAGTTTCTTCTAAAGCTAATCTAATCGCACCACCAGTTAAAAGCGGTATTTCTTCAATTGTATATTTACATAATATATTTTCTTTATTGATGTAATCAATAATTTTCTCACTCATAAAACCAAGAGAGATAACTGTTTTATCTACATGACTATTTTTTAACTGACTAAATATGTAATAAAGAAATGGTTTGCCATTAACAATTGCCATTGGCTTTGGAACATCACTTACAACACTTTTGAGTCTAGTACCTCTTCCTCCTGCGAGTATAATTATATCAAACATTATTTAGTTAAATTGTAAAACATTTCATCATTATATGAACCCATATCATATGCAAATCTTCTGATAATTGCATGTCATTAATATTAGCATTGAACGAAAATCTTGAAATACTTTTTAATTTACCTCCATTGAATCCAGTAATTCCAACAGTTATTGCATTTTTAGAATTAGCAAATTCTATTGCATTAATAATATTCTTTGAGTTCCCACTACCACTTATACCTATTACTATTTCTCCTTCTTGTAAAAAATTTTCTAGTTGCTCCTTGAACACAAATTCATAACCTATATCATTACTATAAGCCAACATAGTTGGAATATTATCATTTAAACATATTATCTTGAATCTATCATGTCCTTCTTTACTACAACCTTTATTTATATCACATGCAAAGTGTGTGGCTGTTGAGCCGCTTCCGCCATTCCCAAAAATATAAATATTTTTTCCTTTAATTCTTGCATCATTTAATACTTCTGCAATTTTAAAAACTTCATTTTTATCAATAGAATTAATTGCTAGTGATAGATTTTTAATGTAATCTGTAATTGTATTTTTCATGTGTTAATATATAATTGTTGTTCCTTTTTGTTCAAAATTAAAATCGGTAAAAACTAAATTATTTAATTTGTTTATGACTTTGTTTTTTTCTTGATCTTTAACATAAAATAATAAAAATCCACCCCCTCCAGCTCCTAACAATTTGCCACCTAAAGCTCCAGCTTTAATGCCAGCTTCATAGTATTCGTCGATAAGTGGACTACTTATTCCATTTGATAAATTTTTCTTTAACATCCATCCTTCATGAAGTATTTCTCCTAATTTATCAATATCATTTTTAAGTAAATATGCTTTTAAATCGAAGGTTAAACTTACCATTTTATTTAAAGTGTTAACTTTTGCTTCATCATTAATGGTCATTTTTTGTTCAGAAAGTATTGAAGATGCACTTCTTGTTTTTCCTAAATAAAAAAGGATTAAGTTCTTGTTTAAATTTTGAAGTACTGTGGGTTTCAGATTAATTTTTTCAACAGTTACCTCATCATTTTTATGAAATTCAATTAAATTTAATCCTCCGTAAGTACAGGCGTATTGATCTTGTTTTCCTATAGGTTCTTTTAAGTTTTCAATTTCTATTTTACAGGAAAGATATGATATTTCTTTTTTAGTTAAATAAATGCCTTTATACGAAGCGCATACATTAATTAAACCAGCTGTAAAGGCAGATGATGATGCCATGCCTGTACCACCAGGTATATCTGCACTAGAACTCAAATCAACTCCACTAATGTTAAAATGGTTAAAAACCTCTTTTATAATTGGATGCTTTATTTCATTATTATTATTAACTAATTCATTTTCAGAATATTTTAATAAAGATTTTTTTTCAGCAAAATAGGGGTGCATGCTTAAATAAACGTATTTATCTATAGTAGTACTTAAAACAGCGCCTCCATGATTTAGATAAAAATCTGAAATATCGCTACCACCCCCAGTAAAGCTTATCCTAAATGGTGTTCTACTAATTATCATATTTAATATTTTCTTCGACAGCTAATTTAACCGAATCTGTTGAATTATATTTAAAGTTCCAACCTGTACTTAATAATTTTGAATTATCATAACTAAAATTAGTAACATCACCTTTCCAGCCTCTCTCAGTTCCCGTGTATATAATTTTAGCGCCAGGTGATATACGCTCCACAACAATTTCAGCAATATTTTTAACACTTATTGTATCATTCCCACTAATGTTAAAAACGGTAAGTAACTCCTTTTTATTTGACCAGCAAAAGAATATAGCATTAATCAAATCGCTAACATGTAAATACGATTTCTCTTGTTTGCCATTTCCAAGAACAATTAATTCGTTCTTATTTGATTTTAATTTATTTATAAAATCATAGATCACACCATGTGTAGAATTTCCACCTACAACATTTGGGAATCTAACAATTAGTACATTGAAATCATAATTGTGAACAAAAGAAGATATGAAAGCTTCCGAAGCTAATTTCGCAGCACCATAATGAGAAATTGGATTTAGAGGGCCGTCATTTTCGGATATATTGCCCTTTAATTCTCCAAAAATTGCTGAAGTTGATGCAAAGATTAAATTTTTACAATTAAATTTTTTCATCGTATTTAATAATTGCCAAGTAGTATTAAAAGTATTGATATAATCAATATTTGGATTTTCAAAACTAATACTAATGTCAGAATTTGCAGCTAAATGGTAAATTAGATCAAAATTATATTTATCAAATAAAGTCTCTAATAAATCATTATCCGTGACATCTCCGTTTATAAATTCAAAATTAGTTTTAAACTTAGAAATGTTATTTTCAGTTCCTAATATTAAATTATCGATTGCAATTATATAATTTTCTGGATCTGTTAATAAATTCCGGATTAATTCATTAGCAATAAAACCTGCCCCGCCTGTAATTAAAATATTTTTCATTACTTGTTTACTTCTTTTTTAAAAATTTCATAATCAACTACATAATTTGGTCTACCTAGGACTTCAGTATAAATTCTTCCAATGTATTCGCCGATTATACCTAATAAAAAAAATTGTATGCCGCTGAAACATAACAAAGCAATTGTTAATAATGTATTACCAGATGGTAGAGCTATGTTACCATGTAAATTTATTAATCTAGGTATCATGACATATAATATTCCTAATATTGAAGTTAGAAACATAAATATGCCTATAAATAATGAATAACGCAGAGGAGCGATAGAAAAAGAAGCCAGCCCGTCCAAGGCAACAATGAATGACTTTTTTAAATTATAGTTTGTAGTGCCGCTTAAACGATCATCTCTTTCAATTTCAATTGCGCAATGTTTAAAACCAGGCCATAGAGTAAGACCTCTCATAAACCTAGTTTTTTCACTAAGATTATTTAAAATAAGTAAAACTTTTTTATCAATTAATCTAAATTCTCCAACATTTTGAGGTATGTTAATTGAAGAGACATTAGACTGTAGTTTATAAAACAACTTGCTTAAAAGAAAATATATTTTTGAATTTGATGAACTATCTCTTTTAGCATAAACAACGTTATATCCTTCTTTCCACTTATTAATAAAATCTGGAATTTTTTCCGGTGGATCTTGTAAATCAGCATCCATCATTATAATGATATCACCTTTACATCTTTCTAAACCAGCAGTTATTGCAATAGATTGTCCAAATTTTCTAGAAAGTTTAACTAAACCTACGTTTATATCTGTTTTTATAATGTCTTTTATTACTTCGGGAGTTGAATCTGTACTGTCATCTATAAATATTATTTCATAATTATTATAATAATTAATTGCAAAAACTTTTATTAATCTTGAATATAGTGTTCTAATATTGGATTCTTCATTGTGAGTTGGTATTACAATTGAAAGAAGAAAATCTTGGCTATTCATGATTAATTATTTAATTTATATTTTATTTTCGATAATAATGTTAAAAAATTAACTGGGAATAATCTTAAAATAAACAGTCTTAGTTTCCAGCCCGTAGATATTAGTTTATAAAAATTATAATCATCATCACACTGATATATTAATATTTCCTTAGGAATTAAATCTAGTCTCTCTTTCTTAACATATAAAATCATATTATAACGATACCAAGGCATTATATTCTTTTTATCTTTAATTATATTTCGTGGAAAATCAAAAGCAAGATATCCGTTGTCATTAAATATTTTTTTCCAAAAAAGTATTTCTTGCTCATTAATGTGATTAGTTCCTCCTTGCCCTGGCTGTGCTGCAGAAAATATAATAAAATCACCATGTTTTATTATATTTTTTACTAAAATTTCACTCTTGTCTTTATTAATATGTTCTCCAACTTCTAAACATTGAACTAGATCAAACTTTTTATTTAAGTCAAATGGTAGCTCAATATTCTTTTTTTGAAATTCATTTTGAGAAATTAATAATGTGTTCAAATCAACATAGTCTCCATCTATACCAAAAACTGTTTTTACATCATTTCTTTTAGCAACACTCAACCATGCACCTCTACCACAACCAACATCTAAAATAGAGTTTATATTAAAATGATTTAAGAAAGTATCATAAAAATGCTCAGCTGATTGTAAAGCACAAATATCAACATTTTTAAAAAAATTGTTAGAGTAAATGTAATTATTCATTTTTTTTATAAATTTTTGTTTGTTGTCCTATTGGATCTATATCGCTATAAATAAGGGTATAACTTCGTAAAAATTTATTATAATCCAACTCAGATAATGATGGTAGGTTTTTATAATAATATGATAGGGTATTAATTGATTTTTGCTTATTCTCTGTTATAATTAAGTCTTCAAATCCTTTATCTATAATTAAATACTGATATTTTTTATTTACAAAATTTGTTAAAATATTGGAATTATTAGATTCCAAAAAAATGGTAAACCAATATTCCAGATTTACGTTTTTTTTAAAACTAGAGAAAAAATATTGTGGTCTTGCGCCTAAAAATGTATTATTGGGTATTAAACTTTCAATTTTTGAATAATATTCATCGTACTTTTTTTTATTTGAAATATTATTAGAAATACTTTGGATTGAACTAGTCCAATCTTTTAAAGTAATTACAATTAATATAAGTATAGTTAATTTATTAATAAAGTTGAGATTGATATTTGAAATAATATAAAATCCGAAAATTACAAACACAAACATCATATACAATTGATATCCATTTCCAAGTGTATCTGTTATTAATATTGAAAGTAGTATACTTGTAAAAAATGAAAAAAAATAATACTTAAAATAATTTTTCTTAGAAAGGGATTTTAAGTTAAAGATTAGAAGAATTAGTATGGGTAAAAAATGAATGAAAAAGGGAAGTAATCTAATTTTCTCTGTTGTAATAAAATCGTGTTCACTAATTTTAAAGATTGGTGAATAATGATCTGAGCCTCCTGACAAATGTAGTGATTTAGATAAAAAATCAATAATGCTAGTCGAGAATTCAAAAAACTGAATTTTAGAGCTTAATATTACAATTACTCCAATTAATGTGGATGCAATACCTTGATAATAAGTTGTTATATTCTTATAATCAAATTTAAATAATAAAAAAGGAAGTGTTAAAAATAAAGATACAGGATGTATATCAAACGAAATAATTAAAAATAAAATTGAGAAAAACGTTTTATATCTATTATTTGAATTGATTGATAAAATAGCAAGTATTGAAAAAAATGAAGCCGGAATTTCTGATCTTGTCCATAAATGCATATTAAAAAATGGCATTAATACAAGATAAAGGGGTATAAAAGCAAAAAGTTTATTGTCGAAATTTTTTTTAAAAAAAAAAGTGATTGAAATCAATAATAAAACTGCATATATTAAAATCGGAATCCTTGCTGCCAAAATATTTACACCAAATGTTCTTATTGAAATTTCTAAAGGTATAAAATTAAACCAATTATAATAAGTCCTATATGATAGTTTATCAAATGAATCTATTAAACCATTTTGAAATGGGTTGCCATATTTTATTTTTGATACAATAAATGAAGTTGCCCAACCTTCATCTTGTATAAAAGGTTTGAAATACAAAATTAAAGCTATAATAATAATTGAAACTATAATTGACAAGTAATATAGTTTACTTTTCAATTTTATAATTTTTTCTTTCATTTCAATCATTTTAACAACGCTTTAATCATTTGACAAATTGTGATTTTTTAAAAAATTAAATTATGACTATTTCTTTATACTTATTAAATAGATTTTAAATGTATGCCAGAGTTAAAGAAACTATTATTTAAATATCTAAATATTAAACCATTATTTATTCTGATTTTATGACTTTCAATTTCTATGCCTTCAAAATCTTTTGGTATAACCCCTTGTAGTAAAATATAAATATCACTTTTGGATTCTAATTGGTCTTCTGTTAAAATTATTTTAAGAGTAAAGTCAATATTATTAGAAACACTTGTAACTTTATATGAAAAATTATTAGACATTTTATTAAGAATCCAATTTCTATTTGGTAGCATAGAATTAAAATTGTTAAAAGCTTTAATAATAATTTTCAACCTCTCTTCTATATTAACTAGAGAATCAAGTCTATTATTATCTTTAATCTTAATTGCTGGGACACCACCAGCCAGAATTTTTGATTCTAAATTATTTATAACTGATGAATTTGCCAAAACAGTTGTCCATTCATTTACCACGACCCCTGGCATTAAAATAGAGCCAGGACCAATAAAACAGTTATTCTTGATGACTATTTCATTAAAATATGATTCACCACCTAATAAAGGTGAATGCCATTGCCTGTGTGTTATAAGTTTTACATCAGAACTTATACAAACATCATTTTCTAATATAATATTTTTTTCATTATTTAAATAAGAATTACTTCCAATCATGCAGCGTTGGCCTACAATTAAATTTCCTTCATATAAGCTATTTGTCAAAATGACATTAGAACCAATCCTGGATTCCTTTCCAATATAAATTTCTTTTCCCCTTAGAAAGACATTGTTACCAATGCTAACATTCTCTTCAATTATTAGTTTGTCGCATTCGATTTCAATATTTTTCCCCCATAAAATATTATCGGATATTTCAGTAGTTATCGCTTTAATTATATTATTTGAAATATGAGTTTCTTTTCTTTCTAAATAATCTGGAACATCATAAGTATTCATGTCAGTTGAATTAGTTAAAAGAAGATATTCCTTGACATCTTTCTCTTTAATAATTTTTTTATTAAAAACAAGAATATCTATATTATGTAATTTAATTAACTCTCTTGCTTTTTCGGAAATATTTATTTCTGAGTTTGAATTTGGATTTAGTTCAATTATTGAGTTTTCGTTTATAATTTTATTTTTATGAATTATTGCTATTGTTTGACCGGGAATGACACGGTCTCCTATATTTACTATATACTCAATATATCCACTTTCGTCGGAAGAAAGCTCCATATCCGCTTTAGATGACTCATATGAAGCAATTGTAGTTCCTGATTGTATAAAATCACCTTTTTTAAACATCAAATCAGTAACAATATAATTGTCATCACTAGCGCCAAGCTTTAAAACATCAATATTATATTTCATTAAAATGTAATTTTTAAAATTTCATTTACTATTTTTTTAGCATCTACAAGTTGAATATTTTCAACTTTTGAACTTGCCGAAATTATATTATCATTCGAGAGTTTAATGAAGTTCTTGACTTTTAAATTATTTTCAAGAATATAGCTAGAAATAATTGAATTGAAAGATGCTATTCCTGATCCTTCCTCTATAATTATAATATTTTTTGTAAATTCGATTGAACTAATAATTGGAAAGACATTTAATGGTTGAATTTGGGTAACACAAATAATTTCACATAAAATTTCATGTTTTTCAAATAATATATTTGATGCTTTTTCAATTTCTTCTAAAATCTGGCCATAGCATACAATTGTAATTAGAGGAGATTCATCTTCAGGTGGCGATATAACCAAGGTTGGAAAGTTTTCATTTGAGTATTTATACTGATATCCGAGTATTTTGCCTTCCTCTTGAAATCTCGTATACCCAACTTTGTTTTCAAACAAAATTGTCATATCAATATTTTTACCAAAAATATTTGAATATAAATCTTCAACATTTATTCTTTGATTTAAAGCTAAAATCAAGACATTTGGAATACCAAAAAAATATTTTTCCAGTGATTGACTATGTGTTGGACCATAACCTCTTCTGCCACCCATTGGAGTCCTGACCAATAACGGTATTGGAATTTTTACACCAAACATTGAGGAAATTTTACTTGCTTGTTGCAAAATTTGATCAAAAGCAAGAGTCATGAAGTCTCCAAACATGATTTCTACAACAGTTTTATTCCGATTTAATGCCATTCCAATTCCAAATCCAATTATTGCAGATTCACTAATAGGTGTGTTTTTCACTCTACCTTTGAATTTTTCACTTAAATCACTTGTAACTTTGAACGCGCCACCATATGGTTTTTCTGTGTATTCTGTAAGAAATTCAATATCCTCCCCAACTATATGCATATCTGAGTTTTCATTCATTAATTTATTTAGTGCTTTATAAATATTACTATTAATTCTGCCAGATAATGGTTTATATGCTATTAAATCAACGGGTGTATTTGTAATGAATTTAAATTCTGGTAAAATTTCAGAATCTTTGGCATTTAATGCTTCATAAGTGATTTTATTTATTTTCTCTTTTATCTCATCTATAGCGATAATTTTTTCACTAATTAGTTGATTAAGTAAATCGTTTTGGTTTTGAAAAGTAATAACAGAATCTTTTCTATTATCATCTCCTTTAGAATGCGCTTTCAGCCTAAATGTATTAATTTCAATAAAACCTGGAAGACACATCTCTCTAACATATTTAGTTGCTTGATTACATGTTTCATATAAATTATATATATCATCAGTATTTGTATTAAAATATTTAATTCCAAAAGATTCAATTCTTTTTTGAACACTGCCAGCAATTGTTTGTTTATTACAAGTTGATTGTGCATAACCATTATTCTCGAGGACATATAATATAGGTATATTCCAAAGTGAAGCCAAATTTAATGCCTCATATACAATTCCTTCCCCTAGTGTGCCATCTCCTATAAAAGCCAATACAATTGCTTTATTATTTTTAAATTTATTAGAATATGCCATACCATTACCTATTGGCAATAGGCCTCCTTGTAAACCGTTGGACATGAATTTGTTATTGAATAAATGTTGACTACCGCCAACTCCACGACTACATCCAGAATCTTTAGAAAGTATCTCAGCAATTAAACCATATGAATCATTTGTTTTTGAGATATAATGCCCATGTCCTCTATGATTTGATAACCAATAATCATCTTCCAAACTAAACTTAGCAAGACATGCCGGAATTAATTCTTGTCCTATGCATGTATGCACTGTACCCGTAAGCCTTCCCTCTTCATATAAATCTAAAAGCTTAAGTTCAAAGTATCTAATAAATAGAGCCTCATCAATAAGAATGCTAAAGTCTGAGTAGATTTTAGATAGAAGATCCTTATTATATATCATTTTTGTAAAATTAAATTGGTTGTGAGATGGAAGTTATTTGGTTATTTAACATTTCATATGCTACTCGATAGCCAGCAACTTGTAATTTTAATATAGGAAGTAAACCAACATGAGATAATGTGAAAGTCATTTGTTCTGAATTTCCATTAAAATCAGGATAAATATTAATACCTAATTCCTTAAATATTTCAATATTAATATTGCCAAATAAATGAACTATTCCAAAATCGTAATTATCATCTGTTTGAGAGTTTAAATTAATTAAATTGAACAGATTCTCTTTTTCATCATAATCAGCAAAGAAAATGAAATCTATTTGCGATATAACTTCATTTAAAAGTAATTTGTCTGTGCTTAAAAAACATTTTTTTGCTCCATTTGCATTAAATGAATCTACTATCAATTCCCCAAAATGATCATCACTCCAAACAAAAATTGTATTGCCTTGTATTTCATATCCAGCTTCAAAAGCCATTTTTAAACACAACATTTTAACCGAATCGAAAACAAGAATTTGTGGATGATTTTCCCAAGTTCCAGCAATTTTAATCCCCAATTTTTTACATTCGTTTATGTCTAAATCACTATCTCTAAACTCCCAAGCTTCAAACATTAAAGGAATCACTGAACCTTTCTTAAAGTACGATAATTTTTTTTTATCAAGTGGGCGAAGCATACCTGAATTGGTTACTATATCAGCTTTTGTAAGCCATTCATATTCGAAATTATTTTCACCAATTGTTAATTTATTTGTCAATCCGAGAAAATTTGCTATTTCGATACATTGTTGTTTAATATCTGCAGCCTTACCAAATTTTGTGTCTTTAATGAAAGCAAAAACATGATCTGCACCACATAGTAAAGGAATAATAGGCGAATACAAATAATGATTAGACCCAAGTTCTGTAAAAATTGTATATCCTTTTAAATTAAAATTTAAAATTTTATTATACTGCTTGATTATTTTAATAGCTCTTTTTACACCGTAACTGTTATTCAATTTTTTCACCGTTTAAAAATATTTTACACCACCATTCAAAATTCATTAGACTCCATATTAATAATCTATGATTGATTTTTTCATTCATATGTTCATTAATAGTTTTAGCAATAAATTCTTGGCTGATAAATTCTGAAGAAATTGTTTTTTTATTTAAAAGTAATTCTCTGACATAATCAGCATTCTCCCCTCTATACCAACTTTCGTCAGGTGCAGAAAAGCCCTGCTTCTTTCTATTAATAATTCTTTCCGGCATAAATTCTTGCATCGCCTTTCTTAAAACATTTTTACCATCATCATAGTTTTGATATTTATTAATTTTTGAGCCTAACTCATTCTCATTAATCCTTTTCATATTTTCAAGATTACCTAGCTTATGTCTTACCGGAATTGTTTGTGCGAAATTTACAAGTTCATTATCAAGAAAAGGGAATCTTTCTTCCAATCCATGGGCCATAGCTAATTTATCTCCTACCATTAATAAACCTGGCAAGAATGTTTTAATTTCGAAGTAAAGAGAATTGTTAATGTGATTTTCAGGAGTTTCATAGTTTAACTTATCATTAAATAAAAAAACTCGCTCAAAAATTTTCCTTGGTTCATTTATGTCATTAATTTTTTGTTTCGCATGATTAGTGAATAAATTAGGCTTTTCTTGGTCGGAAACCATTCTTTGCCAAAAATCATAATATTGATTAAAAAAATCTTTTCTATCTAATGAATTAAAAATTCTATAATACCGCCAGGGGTAACCACCATACAATTCATCACCACCTGTTCCTTGTAAACATACCTTTACAAATTTTGAAGCTAGCCTAGAAATATAATAGTTAGGATAACTCATCCCCACTCGCAAATCTTCTAAATGCCAAACTAACTTAGGTAAGCTCCATTTTATATCACCGGCATTCATTACTTGTTCATAATGTTCACTCTTTATATAATTGGCCATTAATTCCGCATCTCTTCTTTCATCATAATTGGCTTCAACACCAGTTACTTCACTCATATCAAATCCACAAGTGAATGTATATAATCTTGGAACATGCCTCGAAGCAATTGTTGAAATTGAACCAGAATCCATTCCCCCTGACAAATAACTACCTACCGGAACATCAGATACCATTTGCTTTGCAACGGCATTTTTAAATAATCTTTCAGTTTCTGCCTTTGCATCTTCAAAAGTCATATTTTCGTCAGTTTTTGAAAAATCATAATCCCACCATGATTTATGCTTTATATAGTCAGTTGTATTTTTGTCAATACATACAGTGTTGGCTTGGGGCAATAGAATTACACCATCAAATAATGTATGGTAAGAAAACATATTTTGAAAAGTAAAATACTCATTAAGTGAGTTATAATTCAAATTAACAGAAAAACACTTATGAGTCATAAATGCTTTTATTTCAGAAGAAATTAACAAAATACCATTCTTGAAATAATAATAGAGTGGTTTTACACCATATCTATCCCGACTTAGCCATAATTTTTTTTCTTTTTTATTCCAAGCAGCTACAGCAAACATACCATCAAGTCTTTCAAAAAAAGATGGTCCATATTCAGCTAATCCCTCTACAATTACTTCAGTATCAGTAGTTGATACAAACTCATGTCCTTTTGATTGTAATTCTATTTTTAACTCTCTGAAATTATATATACACCCATTAAAAACAATAACCCAATTTCCATCCTTAGAAATCATTGGTTGTGACCCTTTTGAAGAAACATCTAAAATGGACAATCTTCTATGACCTAATCCAATATTCTCATCTATAAAAATTCCCTCTCCATCAGGTCCCCTATGACTAATTGAGTCTGTCATTTTTTTTATTTCCTGAGAAGATACAGGGTCTCCCTTTAAATTAAATACACCAACTATACCACACACTAGCTTAAAGATTTAATTGCATCAATAATATAATCAAAATCCTCCTTTACCATTTTATTATGCATTGGTATACTCATTGAATATTGGTCAGCATTAAAAGCATTTGGGAAATCTTGTGGTTTTATGCTATACATTTTTGCATAAACATCTAACATATGAACCGCATGAGTACCAGGTCGAGTAGAAATTCCTCTTTGTTGAAGGAATTCCATAATATCGTTGCGTTTCATTGGAGCACAACTTTCATCAATATAGGTAACATAGCTTTGCCATCCATGTTTATACTCTTTGGGTACATTTGGCGTTTTAAGCCATGAAATGCCTTTTAATTGTTCTTTATAATATTGAGCCCATTTTTCTCTTTCATCAATAAAATTATCAAGTTTGGCTAATTGAACTACTCCAATTGCACCTTGAATATCTGTCATTCTATAATTATAACCAACCATTTCAAAAGCTGATAGTATATATGGTTTAGGACCGTGGTGGCGTTGTTCTTCAGAAATAGAAGCACCGTGATTTCTTAATCGGTCAATTTTAATTGCAATTTCATCATCATTTGTTGTTACCATTCCTCCCTCACCTGTTGTTACAGATTTACGAGGGTGAAATGAAAAACAACCTACATCTCCCAAGCTGCCGGCTGGCTTTCCATGTAATGCACTTCCTGCTGCACAAGCTCCGTCTTCGATAATTTTTAATTTTGGAAAACGAGAACGTATTGAATCAATATCAGCACACAATCCAAATAAATGTACCGGCATAATGGCAGTTGTTTTATTTGTAATTTTTTCATCAATCTTGTCCAAATCAATATTAAATGTGTCTATATTTATATCAACAAAAATTGGAGTCGCTCCACAATACTTTACAGCATTTGCAGTTGAAACCCATGTAAATGCAGGTACTATTACTTCATCCCCTTCTTTTACTCCACAGGCTAACAATCCAAGATGTAAAGCAGTAGTGCAATTACTAACTGCAAAAGCGTGTTTAACATTATGTCGAACAGCAAAATTAGTTTCGAATTCTTTTACTTTAGGACCTTGTGTAATCCATCCACTTTCAATTGGTCCTTTACATGCTTCCCATTCTTCAATACCCATAGAAGGTAAGCCTATTGCAATATTTCTTTTTTTCATATCTAATTAATTATTTCTTTTTATCAACCCCTGTCTCAATTCTCCAGTCAATTAATTTTTGAAGCCCAGTTTCTAAATCATACCTATACGAAAAATTAATTTCTTCTTTCGCTTTTTTCGCTGATCCAATTCTATTTTGAACTAAAGCTCTTGCATCGTCAGCAGAATATGGATTATAGTTTACAACTAAATTAGAATTCTTTAGTTTTAAAATTGTATCACACAAAGTCTTTATTGAGGTTTGTACTTCAGTTCCAACATTATAAAATCCATGTTTTGTATCACTAAGTAAAGCATCAATGTTTGCTTTAGCAACATCTTCTACATAAATGAAATCATATGCTTGGGAACCATCGCCATTAATTGTTGGTGCCTCATTTGCTTCAATTTTATTTAACATAATTGGTACAACACCAGTATATGCAGCTGTTTGATCTTGTCCTGGTCCATAAACATTCATATATCTCAATCCAATAACTTCTAAACCATATCGATCATTGAATGCTGTGCACATTGCTTCTCCTGCTATTTTAGATGCACCATAAAAGTTTTTATTATTAAAAGGATGGCTTTCTGTCATAGGAAGTTCAACTGCATCTCCATAAACCGAAGCAGATGATGAATAAATTAATTTTTTAATACTATTTTTTACGCATGCCTCAAGAACATTAAATGTACCTGCTATATTCACTTCAAATGCAGTTCTTGGAAAATCCTTGCAATGAAGTAACCACATTGCCGAAAGATGAAAAACATAATCTACTCCTTTCATTGCGGCATCTAAAATATCTATATCTCTAATATCACCGCCATTGGGATAAATACTGCATCGTGGATCTTGTAATGATTTTTCTATATTAAACATCTTCCCTCTTGCAAAGTTGTCGTATATGATTACCTCTTTTACATTGTGTTTTAATAATTCTGATACCACAAACCCGCCAATGAAACCTGACCCTCCAATTACTAATACTTTACTGTTATCTAATTTCATATAATTTTAATTTTGTTTAAATGGATGTTTTGATGATGGCAATTTAATGAATGGATGGTAATCACCATTTGCGCCAATTGGTGTTTGTGTTCTTATGTCGTGAACAATTTCTATTGCAGTTTTTGCTTCCATTAATGGAAATCCATTACCTGCAAGTATATGCTGATAGCTTTGTGTATGTAATTCTGTAAATCCATCACTAAATTCAAATGATTCTCCATCTACAGATAAGGATCTAAATGTGCGCTTACCAGCATTTCTCACATCCTCTGGTATATTATCATAATTGATACTTAAATACCATCTAACTCTAGCATTATTAAATTCTAAATAACCAGCAGCTCTATCATGTTCATGTAAGTGAACAATGTTTTTTTTCAAATCTCCAAATACCCATGAAAGCATATCATAAAAATGTACTCCAATATTAGTTGCCACTCCTCCTGATTTTTGAACATCTCCTTTCCAACTAGTGTAATACCAACTTCCTCGAGATGTTATATAAGTCAAATCAACATCGTATACTTTATCTTTCGGACCATTATTAATTTTTTCTCTTAAAGCTATAATAGCTGGATGTAATCTTAATTGAAATATATTATAAACTTTTTTTCCAAATTCTTTTTCAGCATTAGCAAGCGAGTCAATATTCCATGGATTTAGAACTAATGGTTTTTCGCAAATCACATCAGCATGATTTCGTAAACCAAATCTTATATGAGAATCATGTAAATAATTTGGAGAACATATACTTACAATGTCAATAGGCGTCTTATTCAATCTTAATTTTTCAGCATGCCTGTCAAACCTTTCAAATTCAGTAAAAAAATCCGCTTCAGGAAAATAGCTATCTAAAATACCTACACTATCAAATTTATCTAAAGCAGCTATAATCGTATTTCCTGTATCCTTAATTGCTTTCATATGTCTTGGAGCAATATATCCTGCAGCTCCTATTAGGGCAAACCTTTTCATATTTATAATTTATTTACTTGATTTTCTTTTAGCTCATACCTTTCATTAGACTCTGAGCAAATTGCTATATTATTTTTATCAAAATTTAATCTATGGCCAAATTCACTTATCCATCCTATTTGTTTTGCTGGATTTCCAACCACTAAGGCATATGCAGGTACTGTTTTAGTTACTACTGCGCCAGCACCAATAAATGCATATTCACCAATATCATGACCACAAACTATGGTTGCATTAGCACCTATACTAGCACCTTTGCCAACTTTAGTTTTAAGGTACTGATCTCTTCTATTAACAGCACTTCTTGGGTTAATAACATTTGTAAATACACAAGATGGTCCCAAAAAAACATCATCCTCACAAGTTACCCCTGTGTACAATGAAACATTATTCTGAATTTTAACATTATTTCCTAAAATTACACTAGGTGATATAACAACATTTTGTCCAATATTGCAATTCTCTCCAATTATTGAATTAGACATTATATGAGAAAAATGCCAAATTTTTGTTCCTTTGCCAATAATACAATTGCTATCAATTATTGCAGACTCATGATTGAAATATTCCATTATATTATTTATTAAAAAAAGAATGAATCGTGTCTGAAATATGAATTTGTTCAGCTTCTGTCAATTCTGTATGCATTGGTAACGATAATACTGATTTACATAAATAATTTGTATTAGTTAATGCTCCTGAGACATGACCAATATTAACATATGCTTCTTGTTCATTTAAAGGTATTGGATAATAAATCATTGCTGGTATTCCTGTATCTTCTAGATACTTTTTTAGTGCATCTCTTTCGCCATTTTTAACTTTTATTGTATATTGATGAAATACATGTGTTGAGTTTAATGACCTTTTCGGAGTTTCAATCTGATTTACATCTTGCAAAAGTTGATCATATCTATTAGCTGCATTCCTTCGTTCATTTGAATAGCTGTTTAAATATTTTAGTTTAATATTCAATACAGCAGCTTGAACTGAATCCAGTCTTGAATTCACACCAATATATTTATGTACGTATTTTATAACCTGCCCATGATTTGCTATCATTTTAATTTTATCAGCGAGTACTTTATTAAAAGTATATAAAGCGCCTCCGTCTCCATAACATCCTAAATTTTTTGATGGGAAAAAGGAAGTACATCCTATATCACCAATTGTCCCAGCTTGTTTCTTTTGACCATCACTAAATGTATATTCAGCTCCTATGGCTTGAGCAGTATCTTCGATGACATGTAAATTAAATTCCTTGGCAATCTTCATTATTGACTCCATATCAGCACACTGACCATACAAGTGAACTGGAACTATTGCTTTAGTTTTATTTGTTATCGCATTGCGAATATTTTCAACTGAAATATTAAAATTATCCTCATCAACATCAACCATTATTGGTTTCAAATTCAACAAGCCAATAACTTCAGCAGTAGCTACATAAGTAAATGCCGGTACAATGACCTCGTCACCAGGTTTTAAATCCAAAGCCATCATTGCAATTTGCAAAGCATCAGTTCCGTTTGCACATGGGATTACATATGCCCCATTCAAGTATTTGGATAAATTATTCGTGAAATTTATTACTTCAGGACCATTTATAAAACTACCTTCTTCGATAGTTTTTAAAATCGCCAAGTCTACTTCATCTTTTATTTTAATGTATTGTTTTTTTAAATCAACCATTTCTATTTTCATAGTAAATTTTTTATAATCTTGCGTCAACAAGATTTCTATCTAAAAAAGATTTTGTATCAAAAATTACAGAATTGCTGTTTTTAATGATTTTTTTATAATCAATATTTAAAAATTCTTTGTGAGATACTGCTAAAATTACCGCATCATATTCTGATCCAACTTCGCCAATTAAATTAATATTATACTCTTCACTTACTTCATGATGGTCTGCATGTGGATCAAACACCTCTACTTTCATTCCATATTGCAAAAGCTCATTATAAATATCAATAACTTTTGAATTTCTAATGTCTGGACAATCCTCTTTAAAAGTAACGCCCAATATTAACGCCTTGGATGCATTTACCTTATGTTCTTTATTGATCATTAGTTTAACAACTTTATTAGCTACAAACATGCCCATCATGTCATTTACTCTTCTTCCACTAAGAATTACTTGAGGATGATATCCTAAGCTTTCCGCCTTGTGTGCTAAATAATAAGGATCTACGCCAATACAATGACCACCCACAAGTCCTGGTCTATATTTTAAGAAATTCCATTTAGTACCTGCTGCCTCAATAACATCAGTTGTGTCAATACCCATTCTTTCAAAAATTAGTGCTAATTCATTTACAAAAGAAATATTTACATCTCTTTGTGCATTTTCAATAGCTTTGGAGGCTTCTGCGACTTTTAAACTTGGGGCTTTATGAGTTCCTGCAATAATTATACTTTTATAAAGTTCGTCAACAACATCTGCTATTTCAGGTGTTGAACCTGATGTTACTTTTTTTATTTTTGTCAATGTGTTTACTTTATCACCTGGGTTAATTCTTTCAGGAGAATAACCACAATAAAAATCAACATTAAATTTTAAGCCACTTTCTTTTTCTAAAACGGGGACACAATCCTCTTCAGTACAACCAGGATAAACAGTACTTTCATATATTACTATATCTCCCTTTTTTATCACCTTCCCCAACATTTCAGATGCTTTAAGCAATGGTGTTAAATCAGGTGCTTTGAATTGATCGATTGGAGTTGGGACAGTAACTATAAAAACAGAATAATTTTTTAAATCATTCATGTCTGATGAAAAGTTAAGTTGTTTAGCAGATTCTATTTCATTTTTATTTGATTCTAATGTTCTATCAAAACCTTTTTTCAACTCATCAATTCTTTTCATATTGATATCAAAGCCCAAAGTTGGAAATTTTTTCCCAAACTCGACTGCTAATGGGAGACCTACATAACCTAAACCAATTACTGCAATGCTTTTTTCTTTCATTATATTTCTATATTATTCTTTAAAATAACGCACAAAACTGCGCAAATTCAACCTATTTTTCAACCTTTTTGTGTTACCTATAAACAAAAAATCAAACATATAAAGTGATTGATTTTCAGCTTATTAATGATTTATGATTATCTGCAAATATCCAATATTAGTGTGGACCACACTAATCAAAATCCTACGCAACCATCTTCCTATACAGCTGACCAAACACCAAATACAACACTGTTAAGAAACCTGCTAAAAATCCTCCTAATACTAGTGATTTTAATCTTCCAACTTTGTCTTTTTCTAAAGGCAAAATAGGACGGTCTATTAATTGCACGAGTGGGGTCTCTTTCCTCAAACTTACTTTAGACAATTCCAACTGAGCCACCAACTGAGTGAGTATGGCTGTATTGGCTTGAACATCTACCTGGCGTCTTGTGCTTGGTGTGCGTTTTACATTAAATGCCGGATTCAAATTGTATACATTATCACTTGCAGTAGCAACACCTGTAATGGCACCATTTAATTCCGCTCTAATACTATCTGCTTGGCGTTGTAAAATATCTACATTCAACCGTGATTTTTTACTTTTTGTTTCAATGTAAAAATCAGAGGTTTCTTTTAGCAATTGCTCGCAAAGCAATTTAGAAAATAGTTCGCTCTCAGTTTTAACCGTCAAACTAATAATACTCACTTTTTTATCCTTCTGTGCAATGACTAAATTGTTTTTAGTCAAGCCTGCAGAAATGGTTTGCAAAATAGAATCTTGTTCCAAACTAAATTTTGATCTGTCTGCATTCACAGGATAATTAATATTCGCTAGTGACGGTTTTTTGGCCCAGCCTTCATTTAATTTATTTATCTGGATATAATAATCTGCTAGACTAATTTCCTTGCCTGCTACTTGAACAGGGTTGAGTAATGTTTTTTCCACCACCAAGCGGCTCTTCATAAGTTCTATAATATTTGAGCTTGTAAACAAGCCCCCGCCTCCGCCACCTAAGTCAAAACCAAAACTACTTGCTAGACCCATGGCACCTCCTAATCCTCCTCCGCCTTTATCTTCCTCTAAAACAAAAGTGGTAGTTGCTAAGTAACTAGGTTTTTGAAAACTCGCATACACAAATCCTATAATGCCTCCTAAGGCTGCAATACCAATAATAAGTTTCCACTGCGCTTTTAAATACGCTATCCACTCTTGAATTTTTTGAATCAATTCCTTTAAAGAAATCTCGTCGTTGTCTATTTGTTGTTGATCTGTCATGTTGATCATGTTATCTATTTAAAATAGCTAATGTGGCTAATACGGATCCTATTTGTGCAATGATGGTTGTAAATTGAATAATACTAGTTAAAGCTTTTTCTTTTTTCACATCAGTTTCTGGCAACACCACTTCCGCACCTGGCTTAATAGCTGGGTTGATCCTAAATACGCCAAAGTGCATCGTTCTTTTAGATTTACCATTCGCATAAACTACATAAGCCCTGCCTCTTCTGGCGTATTCACTTACACCGCCAGCTGCACTAATGCAATCTCCAATACTTAATCCGTCTCTGTACACAATATTGGTAGGTCTTAATACACCACCACTAATTTTTACACGGTTGTCTGTTTTCGGGATCACTATCTCATCCTTATCTCGCAATACCAAGTCGAGTTCTGAACCTGGCTTGTCCATAATTTGATTAATATCTATGGCAATTTGATAATAATCGTTTTCTAATTCTTTGAAC
>JACCDH010480465.1_pt1 | contig 31407 bp, 16 predicted proteins | sample 7442481 | NCBI WGS metagenome assembly JACCDH01 (sample SAMN15323433, study PRJNA562643) | freshwater metagenome | isolation source: river surface water | place: USA:Blue River Watershed | collected 2017-08-15
AGTTTTCCAAGTAGAACTTCTGCTTTGCCGTATTCAAAGAGAGCAAAGGTTTCGCGGCGATGATCATGTGCGGTCTCAAAGACATCTATTGCTTTACGTGCAGCCTCGAGTGCTTTCTCGCCTTCGCCAATTTCAACGTAGCACGATGCAATCTTCTGATCGCAACGTGCAATGTGAATGACTTCTTTCTCGAGTTTAAACATCTTGCGCGCTTCTTGGAAACAAATTATTGCTTCGTTGTAATTCTTAAGTTCGCGGTGTGCGCAACCAATGAGGTGCATATCGTTTGCCGCACCAATTGTGTTTCCATCAACGAGATGCTCTTGCGAGCACTCGTACATAGTTTCAATCACTTTTTCATAATTCTTTGATGAGTACCACCACTCGCCCAAGGTGCATGCAAGTTCAAGTGCAATTGGAGATTTGTTTTCGCGCAAGATTGCAACGGCTTTGCTCATGGCAGTTGCCGCTTCATCCATACGCTTTAATTGATTGAGGTTGTAACCAATTGCAGAATATGCCTGAGCTAAACCTTCACTTGGTGCAGCAGCTCCGAGTTCAGAGAAGATATCTCGAGCCGTTTCTGCGAGCGCTAAAGCTTCGTCATATTGGCCACGAGCAAAGATTCGGGCAGAGAGTTCGTAATAAGTATTTGCGCGTTCTTCACCATGAACTTCTGGAATTCGATCCCAGAGCATTTCCTCAGTAACTAGCTCGTCCTGACCTTCATCATCGCTCATCAGTGACCTCCCCGTTGCTCGCCCTGGCAGATTCCTGCACTCTAGACCTAACGCCGCCCGCGGCGCGGTTATTTCAATTGGCTTCGCCAGAATTTCTCAGTTAACCTTGCTTCTTGCAAACGATTTGCATCTAGCCCGGAAGCGAGCTCCCATGAACGACGTAGTGCGCGAGGTACCCCGCATTCCCCTGCGTGATCGCCTTACCTCGGACGAATGGCGCCGTATGGCCCTAATGTTCGGCTTCATCGCTTTCCTGCATATCTCAGGCGCCCTTCTCATGTGGAAGGCAACAACTGGCAATTACGAATTAGCCGACGGAACGCTCTTTGGCTGGGGAACAGCTGTTCTGGCTTACACACTCGGTATGCGCCACGCATTCGATGCCGATCACATCAGCGCAATCGATAACACCACTCGAAAGTTAATGTCGGAAGGACAGCGTCCGTTGGCAGTTGGGTTCTTCTTCTCACTTGGCCACTCATCAGTTGTTGCAGCACTTGCAATCTTGCTTAACTTTGGAATCAAGGCAGTTGGCAGCCAACTTAAGGATGAAGATTCCGCGCTCCATCACTACACAGGAATTATCGGTCTAACAGTGTCCGGTACCTTCTTAATGATTATCGCAATTCTCAATCTCATTATTCTCGTCTCAATCGTCGGCGTATTCTTCAAGATGCGCAAAGGTTTATATAACGAAGAAGAACTTGAGAAGCACCTGAACTCTCGCGGTCTCTTGATGCGTTTCTTTGGCCCTATTGCTCGTCGTATCGACAAGAGCTGGAAGATGTATCCGCTTGGAATTCTCTTCGGGCTTGGCTTTGATACTGCAACTGAAATCGGACTTTTGGTTCTCGCTGGGTCATCAGTTATTGCAGGACTTCCTTGGTGGGCAGTTATCTCGCTTCCACTCTTCTTTGCCGGCGGAATGAGTCTGCTCGACACAATCGATGGTTCATTTATGAACTTTGCTTATGGCTGGGCATTTTCAAAGCCCGTTCGGAAGGTTTATTACAACATTATTATTACAGGTCTATCTGTTGGTGTTGCACTCTTCGTGGGTGGCCTCGAGATCTGCCAAGTGATTGCAGAACAACTCAATCTCACCGGTGGATTCTGGGATTACGCACTCGCATTTAATTTGAACTCTGCTGGTTACTTCATCGTTGCAGCCTTCGCTATTGTTTGGGCCGTTGCACTTCTTTTATGGCGCTTTGGAAAAATTGAACAGCGCTGGCATAACTCAGCACATGCTGCCCAGATGGCTCGCGGTGAAAGCACTGATCACGCTGCAGCAGGTATTGATTTAGGGCCAATTAAAGATGGTTGGAAAATCGACTAACTCTTTTTAAGTCTTATTCGTTCTTGAGCAATTGCTGCACCAAGCAGCACGATTAGTGCGCCTACTGGTTCATTCCAGGTAATTTTCTCATTCAAGAAAATGACGCCCACAATGATTGCTACCACTGGAGTCAGATAAGTAACCGAACTCGCGATTGCACTACCGGCGAGTTCCATCACCTTAAAGTTCCAGAGATATGCGAATCCGCTTCCAAATATGCCCAGGGCTAGCATCGCAAAGACTGGTCCTGGTCGATACTCATCTTTTGCAATGCCGTCATATAAATAGAAAGGCAGCAAAGTCAGAGATGCCCAGATCAGCTGTAAAGAGACAATTGATTCGGGCTGTAATTTAAGTGGCATCACATATTTACGAGTGTAAGGAAAAGATATTCCATAGCAAGCGACTGCAGAAAGTAATACGAGAATTGCCCACAGAGGATTATCGCCAAAACCTCTCCAAGCACCAAGGACAGTCAAAACTCCAAAGAATCCAATGAGAAGGCCGATAACTTGGAAAGATTTTGGTTTCTCTTCGCGATTGACCAGAAGTATTGCAATTAGCGTCATAAGGGGAGTCACTGCATTAATGATTCCAGCGAGCACGGACGTAATTTCAGTTTCAGCCAAGGCATAAAAAATCCCAGGGATAACGTTAAGAAAGATTGCTACTACCCAGATATGTAATTGTGCTCTGCGATCTCTGGGCAACTTAAAGCCACGAATGCGCGCAATGGCAAGAAGAGTCAGCGCTCCGAGTGAACAACGAACAAATGCGACCCCAAATGGCGTAAGAAATTCAAGACCCATCTTGATAAAGATAAATGAGCAACCCCAAGTAATTCCCAGGATGATGTATGTGGGGATCCATTTAGATCCCTGTGAAGCAGGTTGCAAAGTGAATTAAAGCCCGACGATATTTAAGAGGTAGCCAAAGAATGGAATTACGACGATCATCTTGCCGCGGGTATCTTCCTTTGTCATGCGCTCTAAGAACTTACCGTTCTGGACCGCATAATCATCTTTACCCTTCTCTGCTACTTCTCCAAGCACAGGCGAAAGTGATTTATCTAAACTCGCCCCAAAGATTTTGTCGCCGACTTCTAGATTCTTACCCGCCTTGTAGATAACAACACTTGAAGAAGCCGAACCAAGCGCCGTTGAAAGACCTGAATTTGGATGACCAACTCGAATTCCGAATACTCCGAGTAGAAGAAGTACCCCCAGAACTGCTGTGATGCGCTTTACCGTTGTGCTCATCGTGCTCTCCTAGTTGTACTTGCCTTCTTAACTGGTGACTTCTTAGCGGGTGAGCTCTTTGGCGCTGCCTTCTTCACAGAAGTCGATGGCTTAATTGTCGCCTGAGCTGCCTCTTTTTTCTCGCTCTTAGCGATAATGGAATCAAGCCACGCCTGAACTTCAGTATCTGTGTCCTTTGAAACGGCAGTTGTTGCAGAAGGAGCCGCCAAAGTTGGGGATGTACTTGGCTTTTCGACTTTAAATTTCTTCGCCTTTGACGCAAGACCTGAAACCTTTGACACAACCTTCTTCGCAATACCAACAACAGAGCTCTTTACTGAATCCAACGCAGGTACTTTAGAAGCCTTTTGAGGCGTAGAACTTTGTGCGTTTGATTCAGTGACTTTCTCCTGAGAGCTAACTCCAAGCATCAAACGCGTTGTACGTGAATCTGGTCGACCAGTTCCGCGCCAGGTAGCAACTTCGATAACTGTTCCGGTCTCCATCTTTCCAACGACAAGTTTCTGGCCATCAGGAAGATCGATAACCATCGCGTTATCTGAGTTAGGAAGAGGCAGAGTTGTTACAACTGGAGCCTCTGGAGCTACATCTTTCTTAGCCATCAGCTGCTCAACGTCAAACCGATATTTGAGCCGATATCTTCGGCATTGATTTCTGCAAGAGTGATTGAGGCGTTGGTGCGCTTAACTTTGCAAGTAGCTGTTGAGTCAGAAACTGTAATTGTTCCAGATGTAACTGTGACGCTATTGATATTGCAAGTTATGACATCGGCAGGTAAGCCAACGTTGTACTTTGTTGAACTTCCCTTTTTACTGCCTGATGACTTCACTGCAATGTACGCAACAAGCTTGCTGCCCCCACATGTGTTAGAGACGTTCGAAAGAACGATGCTATCTATCGAGAAGGACGAGCCATTGAAATCATTATTTAAGGCGATTGCTACATCGTTATCGCAGGATGCCAGGGCGACGTTACCCATTCCAAGGTTGCTGTTAACGGAAGTTCCGTTACATGCGTAAGTGACGGGATTTACACCGTCATCAAATGAGGTTCCACCATTTACACAGTTTGCATCACCGACAGGAAGAGTTGTCGCTGTAAATGATCCACCACCACCTGATCCAGCAGTGCCATTACATGCATAGGTAATTGTTCCGGCTGCATCGGTGAACTTCGTGCCACCTCGGCCTGAACAAGGTTGTCCTGCACCTGTTTGAACAACTGTTGCAACTACCGCTGCACCTGGAGCGCCTGGAGCACCTGGAGCACCGTTTACTCCATCTCGACCATTAGTTCCATCGCGTCCATTGAGGCCAGCTTCTCCTGGAGCACCAGGAAGACCATCCTCACCATCTTGACCGTTGATTCCCACAAATCCGTCACGACCGGCAACACCTGCTGGTCCTGGTGGCCCTGCTGGTCCCTGATCACCAGTTGGACCAGGAAGCAGAACTAACTGAGGATTCAAGGAGGAGCTGCCAATATCAACAGAGCCGACAAAAAAATCTTGTACTGGATTCAAATCATTGCCCGCAGCAAAAGTTATTCCAATTGCAGAAAGTGAAAAAATTGTCAGCGCAGCGACAAGACGCTTCATCTTCATGCCGTTACCTCTGCTTCCTTCTTCTTTGCTCGTTCACTCGATACAACCAGAGCCGAGTAGATCGCGTGGATCAATACTGGTACTAGACCCAGAAGTATAAAGGCTTGCGCCTTCTCTCTGGTAGCCATCGGTAGATATTGGATGCCTGCATACACCCCAACTGTGGTCAAAGAAATCAATACGGTCTCCAAAACGAGGTTGCGGCGAATCATTGGGAATCGCTTTCCTGCAACCTCTGGAAAGACCATAAAACTCAAGAAGAATGGAGCGGCAATGACTGCCGTTGCGATGAGTGACTGAACTGGCTTATCTGTCCAAACATAGATGATTCCAAAGAAAGCAATCGCCAAGAGAAATGTCATACCAGGTGAAATTGCACGAGCTAAGAAAATGCTCTCTTCGACCGATTTAACTTCAGTGGCGCGATTTCTGCGTGATCTATCAACAAGAACTTCTGCAAGATTCTTCAAGAAAATAACTACGGCAACAATCGCCATCAGTGGCCATCTGGCAAAAGGATTCCCTTGTTTGTTGATAACGAGGCTGTCAGTCAGGATTGCCGAAATGATAACTGCCATTGAGCCGAGTGCGGCAGAAATTGCTAGCGCTAGCAGAGTCTTTACTCGAGAACTGGCTTTTGAAAAAGCTTCGTTGAAATCAATTTTAAGTACGATTAAATACATTGATGCAAGCATTGACGGCAAACACCAAGCCAAAGCGAAAGCAATGACTGACAAGAAAGTTCTCATGTTGTTTATATCGCCCAAAATAAGTGATGCGAATAGAAATCCGGCTGCTGCCGTTACGCCTGAGATTGCATCAACTGCTCCCACAATTGCCGCTATGAGAATTAAGTAAAGAGCGACGTTTGGGATGACTGTAATTCCTTGAATGCTGTAGGACATATACATGCCGAGAAGGAATGTAATAAAAGGAGTGATTGCCCAAAGAATCGGAGAAAGTTTATGCAGTGGCTCTCCATCTTTGTATGCGATGAACTTTAAGAATGAAATTTCCATCTCTGCTTGGCGGCGAGATCTGAACTTATAGAAAGGTTGGAAGATTCCTGGTACGCGCGAGGATTCTCTGTCCTCACCCTTTGCTCTGCGGTGGCTCTTATCTCGCGTAAATGACAGTTGTGAGTATTTTCTTGCACGGATAACTGCAAAGGACGAAATGATGATTGCATAGAAGGTAAAGAGCAACCTTAAATCTGTTGGAATTGACGAAATTGTGTAGTAACTACGTTCAATGAGATTAATTGCTGCCACAGTGCGATCTGGTGAGCGAGGGCCGCGTACCTCTACTGCATAGCCACCCAGAGGCATGTCTTTAGGGATATCAATCGAATAAACAATGAAACCTGCACTATTTGGAAGGCTAGCTGAGAGTTCGCGATCGGCCTGGCCTTCGGCAACAAAAAAAATCTTCCAGCCATTTCCAGTGCTTGGGCCGCCCAAGATGATGTTCTGTTGCTTTCCGCGTTCCCACGTGAGCAGAGGAATGTCGACCGCTGAAGCGCTAGGCATTACTGCAGAGAAAATAGCAATCAGAATTGCAAGAGAAAACTTCTTACTCTTCATCTGAGCCCCGCAATGTGTCGACAGCCATCCAGATGGCAACGGCTAAAGGCGCCATGATCATGATCGCCTCTTTAGTGAGAAACTTCCCGATAAACGGAATAACAAAGAAGACCACTCCCAAAATATCGTCATTTAAAGGTTTTTGGGTATCAGGATCTGGGTTGTTATCACCCTTTAAGACCCAGCCTTCATTTTCGTTACCAGCAATAATTCTGTGAGAGAAGACTCCCACTGGCGCACCATCAAAGCGACGTGCTTGATATGCAACAACTTTATCTATGGCAGGAGCGATTCGGTCAGGAGGCATTGTTAGCACTATGTCGCCAGGGGAAATTGTTGGTTCCATCGAGTTGGTGAGAACTACACGGGCTTTCATTGAACCTGATGCCGAGAGCGCAGAGAAGGTCACCAGCAGAGCTGCAAATGCATAGCCAGCCAGAGTTAAGACGCGCATTAACTTAGCTCTGCGTAAATCATTTTTTGTTATCACTCGCTCTGGAGGTGTAGTGACAAATAACTTTGCAGAGGATTCAACGATTACATCTGAAGTAACCAGCACTGTCTTCTCCCCAGAAGGACCAGACAGTGTTACCAATACATTTGAATCTGCTGGTGCACCAGTGCGATCAATCCACACATCTTGGGCACCGCTCATTACTGAATCGACCCTTAAATGAGAAGCGCCACCTGAGATCTCAGCTTGTGAGTTCCCAGATGGCGACTTCTTCATATTAATTTTTGACTTCCGGAGTTCATACTGACACGGATGAACTCCGGATCAGGTCTGAATTAGTTCTTTGATTCCAGAGTGATCTTTGAAACGTTGGCTGCAGGGATTGCTGTGCCTGTCCAACGAATCGAGAATCCCTTGTTGTTAGTTCCTGCAGCTGATGCGATTGTTGTTGTTGGGCATGAAGTTCCGGCTGATGCAGCGAGGTTTGGAGCTGAATATGCGCCAATACGGACGTCGCATGACCAAAGAACAGAGTTGCTGCTATTGAAAGTCTTCACTGTGATTTGCTTACCAGTACAGTTTCCAAGACCTGCATTTGAAAGGGTCGTTACTGTTGAAGAATCGAGAACAGTGATTGTCTCGAGATTGAATGCACTTCCGGTGAAAGTGTTTGCTGGAGTGATGATCAAGTCAGATGCGCAAGAGACTGCTTCTGTAATTCCTTGACCATACTGAATATCTGAATTTCCGTTGAGCGTGATTGACGCCGCGAATGTAGAGCCCATGAATCCAAGAGCTACGATTGATGCAATAGCAATGAACTTATTGCTGCGCTTACGCTTTGAAGATCCGTTTGAGCCTTCGAAAGATAAAATTTCCATTTACATTTCCTTTTCGTGTCAGTACTAACCTTTGAGAGTCACCCCTCATTAGAACGTAAGTCTATCTGACCAAGCCTTTTGGTCAAAACCTCTTACGAGCCCCTACCCCTGCGCCTTCGGATTATTTACTGATTCAACAGTTACTCGACCCACGCTCTGGCCATCAATATTTACCGTCGACTGTGTTGGGTCTAGGTAGAAGGTGACATCCGCAGAGTTTGCGCTAAGTGTGCTTCCGTCATACACCGAAGTTCCTGCTGTCGATAATGAAACGGAAGCGTTCATTACTCCCGAGATGACAGAGCCATCTCCGGTTAGATAGCCAAGACCAAGCGCAGCTGAATCGCTGGTACTGACCTGACCATCTGTAGATGGAACTGCAATTTGCAACACTGTTGCTCCTGCCGTTCCACCAAGTTGTATCTCTTTTCCGACAGAGTCAATTAGTCGCACTCGAAGTTTTGTGTTTTGGCATCCGACCAAATCCACATTCGAGACGGTTACTGATCTGACTCGGAAAAAACCATTTGTTGCATCTGTCTGGGTTGGCGCAGATTTCCACTCTTGTCCCATTGCAACGTATACCTGTGAATCACAAGCGACTGCCTGTTGTGATCCTTGACCAAAAGTTAAATTTCCAGAACCAACTGTGACGCTTGCTGCGAAAGTTGAAAGTAAGAATGGAACTGAGGAGACAATCGCAGCTACTGCAAAAATTTTTGAACGAGTTTTACCGGAGCCACCGAAGCGCGACTTCACGCTTCCACTCAACGGCGAGTTCAAAGACATTTCTTACTCCTAGACGGTTTTGCCCAGCGGGCAATGGGTAGATATTACGCGATTTTAGAACCGAAGTTCAAAACGGGATTCTATTTTCTGCCGATTTTGACTGGCGTTTTGACCGTATTTAGGTCGATTCCGAGCGTAGTTACCGAGACTGAACGTGTGATTTGCGACGCTCCGCAGAGTTCTGGGTCAACTGAAGGTTTATTTAGGGCAACAGCCTGGAATGTCACGATAGTTCCTGAAAGTCGACCGCCCGCTGAGAGGGTTAATCCATGGCCGGCTGTGAGAGCTGCCAAGACTTTTCGTGGTGTTCCTGAAATCAAAAGTGCCTGCGAGCCAACGCCTTCAGTCAAAACGCCTTCAGCCGAGGAAACTGAAATGTTTGCGCGGTTCGAGGCGATGCACATCAGAAGATCGTCGCTGCCACCGAGTGCAAATGAATCAATTCGCATCGATGTTGCACGAGGATCTACCTTCAACGTATTTGGAATTTGGAAGAAGAGGGAATCCGATTCGATGACTTTTGCCTTAGCCGTTGGTGATTCGCTCTCGAGATACGTTATATCTGCGACAGGTTCCGCCGAAACTGATGGTGACGGATTGGCAGAGGGTGAATCCGATGGAGACGGTGAAGCTTCTACCGAAGGTTCGGGCGAAGCGCTCTCGACGACAGGATTGGGAGTCAATTGATCTGCAAGCGAAGGCAACATCTGAGTGAGGACAACTCCGACTGCCGCAAGCAGTGCTGTTCGCGTTAAGAGTTTCTTGAGCGTCGGAGACATGCCCTCATACTATTACGGATAGAACGGAATTCTATAAAGAGGCAATCTTGGGGTACTTTTTGCGCATGGCAACTGCGCGCAAACCAGCTTCTCGCCGAAAGGCAGACCAAGTAGGAGAGGAACTCCTGCTCGAACTTAATTCTTGGGCAAGCACAAGCAAAGTGACAAATGATCCATACGTGAAAGCTTTAGCTCACGCTCTCGAGACAGGCGAAGATATCGAGGCGATTGCAGAAATTAATCCTCTTGATTACTTGCCACATCCTGAATTCACAGCTGGTGCACAACGCCTCAAGATTAATAATACTTTAACGATTATTCGTAACGTCCTCGTCTTCGCACCTGTAGCACTTACGTGGCTTGCGGTATCAAAGGCAACGACAGCATTTGCCGAGTACACAAAACAAAATGCTGATTCAGTAGTTAACTTCCTTGAGTTTTGGCAGGACGGATATGGCGTATTGGGTTCTGAGTGGACAATCGGTCACGTCGGTCTTCTCGACTTCTATCTCATTGCAGCCGTCATTGTCCTTACTTTAATTACAGCGCTAATGACGAATCGACATCAGCAAGAGCAACGCACACATGTGGCTCGCCTAGATGACAAGCGCATAGAACTTGGTCTCAGACTTCACTCTTATCTCTACTCACAACGCAAGGTAACTCCAGAAACTGTCAATGCTCGCGTTGCCGCATCGGTAAAGAACCTCCAAGTAACTTCAAAGTCGATGTCCCAAGCAAGTAAAGATCTTCGTAAAGATATCAACTCGATTCCCTCAAATAAGCAACTTCTCGCTGAGTTAAAGAAATTGAATAAGTTCTAAGTTTATGAGAAGTAAGAGACAGCAGACCTCTGATTTCGCCGAGGATGTGACCCACCAGGCAGGATGGATGTATGCCGACCTCTTCTTGGCACTGATGGTTATCTTCCTCGCGACAATTTCATTTGTGCCTGAATTATCGGGCGGACCAGCTTCTGGAAATTCAAGCAATAAAGATTCAGTTGCGCTCAAATCAGTAAAGTTTGATCAAGGCCTGGCAAACACTTACAACGGATTTAATTTGGAGCAACTCACAGCTGATATTGCTGCATTTAAAAAGAAGAATGGACTCTCGGAGTCAGCTCAGATAATTCATGTGCAGGTAGTAGGTGGGTATAAAAATGGCGAGAAAGCTTCAGCTGGCACATTTGCAGCAATCAGATTTAGCGTTGAATTGAAACAGCAAGCACAAGAATTGATTAATGGCGCTTCAATAACTCTCGATAGAAGTAATTCGGTCCCAAGCGGATCTGTTTCATTACGTATGACTTTTGAGGGACGCTAGCGCAATTAAGGTAGAACAGTAAAGTCGAAGTAGCGCGGAGTTACTCCTCGGGCAGTAACCACTTCGATAGTTCCATCACCCGGTGTCAGGCCAGCTGGTACTTGAACTGTAATCTGAGTATCTGAATCCACGCTGAACGTGGATGCATCGGTAAAGACATTGAAAATTACGCGCCTTGCGCCGGTAAAGAATGTTCCGGTCAAAGTAATTACATCACCTTCAGCTCCTTCATACGGAGTCGACAAGGTCAAGGTCGGCACACAGCCAGTCGTGCAACTATCTTCGTCCTTGGTCAAAGGCGTATTCGAAGCGATTGAAATACCTGTTGATCCATTTCCAAATACGAACACTGGAATCAAGGTATAGCTACGGACACGTACAGTTATTGAATCTGAAGTAATAGGTAAGTAATTTCTATTGCCAGTCAGAGATACTGTAACTACACAAAGTCCTGCCTCTGTTGCATTAAGCCCATTTCCAGTAACCGAGCAGGCTGTACCTGAAACCTTTGTGAATGTTGCAGTCCCTGTTGGGTTATTTCCACCTCGATAAACCAGTGTAAATGGCACATCTACTTCACCGTTAACACCATCAATCGTGATGGCTGCCTGGGCAATTCGATTCACCGTAAAGTTGATCGCTGCAGCGCTATAATTTGGTGTCTCGTAGTTAGTAGCTAGTCCACTGCTCATCACAATCGCAGAAGGCACAATTGAGTATGTTCCAGCATCAATCGGGGTGCGTGTATCTGAGTAACTGAAAGTTTCAAACGGGTTTGAGACAAGGTTATACGTCAAGGTCAATGAGGATGCTGCATCTGTGCCCTTGAATCCACTAATTGTGTAGGTTGGTGAAATCTGAGCGCGGACACCTGGAACATAATCAACCGCTGTAACGGTATCGATAACAATTGTTGGTGCGTCAGCTTTTACTATTGTCTGCGTCAATGTCCCCGAAACCGTATTTGCTAAATAATTAGTTCCTTCTGAAATATCTGCGCTGACAGTACAAGTACCTGTTCCTGCCGTTGCAGTTAGCACTCCCCCTAGTGCATCAAAGGAACAAGCTGGGTTTGCATTCAGACCGTATGTGATTGTGCCATCGGTGCTTCCGCCAGAAATTGTTGTCGTAACAGTTGCAGTCTCGGTGTACTTCAGGCTTGCAACATTTGAACTCAATGAGATAGTGCGAGACGCTTTATTAATTGTGATGGTCGCTGAGTCTGTCTTCGTTAGATAGTTTGCGCTCTGAGCCACGATCATATTAACGATACAACTACCAGCTTCGAGAACCGAAACAGTTGGGGTATCCGAGATGGAGCATTTAGAAGGTGTGTCTGTGGAATAAGTGCGAGCGCCATCGCCAGATCGAGAGTTCGCAGTTGATGCTAAGGTCGCATTTGGTGCATAAGTGACAGTATTTGAATTTGCAAAAGTGAAGAAGGTAGTAGGCAAGATTCTATTGATAGTGAGAGTACCTGGAACGACTGCAATCGATGCGTAATTTCCTGCAATAGTCGAGATCCCCGCTGTACTTGTATCTGGAGTAATCAAGTAAGTTCCAGCCAAAGTTGGAGCTGTTGAGCTGCTGTAAACAGTTGAGTCATTCGCTGTTCCACTATAAACCATCGATACCGCAGTCAAGGTATCAATTGAAACTAGTCCGTTATAGGTGAATCGTTTGGTAACGAGAACGGCTGAATTTGTGAAATCAAATGCTTCATCTGTTGCTGTGACAGTCATGGTGTCTGCTTTTCCAACAGTAACTCCAAAGGTTGTATCAGCACTGCTGTTGTAATTTGCAGTATCTGTTGGGGTTAGCTTTGCAGTAATGGTTCGAGAGCCAATAGCAGATGGAGTCCAAGAGCAAGTTGCAATGCCACTTGTCGCAGTAACGCTCTCGCAACCAGAGATCACATTCGTGCCGTCTTTAAAGATAACAGATCCAGGAGTCACTGACACTGCTGTAATTGAGACTGGCGTTCCGTATTTGGCGGTTGTCACAGATCCAGGAAGGGATAATGCGATTGTTGGAGTTGCTTTATTAATCGTTACGCTAATTGTGTAATCTGTAACTACTCCACCGGCTTGAGTTACCCGAATCAACTTAGACGTTAAAGATCCGACAGCAGTGTTCTCTGGAATTGTTAATGTGATACTTCCAGCACTAGATACACCGTTGGATACGGTGTACATCGTTACAGTTTGCGAATCTGCCGCAGGGGTTAAGTATCGAAGTACGACAACACCCGATCCACCATTTCCAGCGGTATAAATACCGCCGCCACCACCGCCACCAGTGTTGTAATCACCTGAAGTCGCCGGAATCGGCGTTCCTAACAAAGTGCCATCTGCTTGGCGATATGTCTGTCCGTTTCCACCGCCACCATTTCCAAGACCGCGACCACTACTCCTGTAATTTGCCTCGCTTGTCGCTTCGGTACGGCCATCAGCACCACCACCACCGCCGCCGTAAGTTTCAGCAGAACCAGTAAGACGTGAGACAACACCTGCGCCACCATTCGGTGCTTGTGAAGCAGAATAAGTAGGACAGCTTCCTGAATATCCAATTCCTGCACCACCGGCACCACCACCACCACCTGTGGTTCGACCGCCATTACCTCCTGCAGAAGTGTTTCCATCTTGAGAATTTATGGTTGTGGAACAGCGATAGCTTCCACCACCTACATACCCAGATACAGCTCCAGTTCCACCGTCTCCCGGTGCCCCTGTCCATGCGGCAGTTGTGTAGAAGTTATTTCCACCACCACCGCCTGAACCTCCGGCAGTTCTACCGCTTGGGGAGACACTCTTACCGTTATTTCCATTTATCAAATCTTGATTTTCAGACATTGATCCACCAGCGCCGCCACCTGCTGCGTAAACAAATGTCGTGCTCTGGTCGGCACTTCGAATCCATGAATCATTACCGTCGTTAGTCGCAGTACCACCAACTGCAACTGCAATGTCATAGACAATTCCGGGAGTTACGGAAAGACCTGTGCCGCTGGCTACACCGCCGCCACCGCCGCCACCGCCGCGACCGTTTCCACCACCACCACCGCCGCCAACTACTGAATAGTCGACAGAGGTAACACCTACCGGAGCGACCCAGCTACAACGATCAGTGCTCACAATCTTTTCATAAGTATAGGAAACGCCAAGCGTTCCATTTGTTCCATCACCAATGTATGTACCGGTCATAGGCACGCAAACATTATTGACAGCAGACGTTGACGTCGTGAATGAGAATGGAGCAATTCCTGCAGTCGTTGTGTAGTTACTTACAGTTAAATCACCGTATGTCTTCGTAATTGACATAGACCCACTCAAAACAACCGGTGGCTTCACTTCGAGCGAGATTAGATAATTCGAGGTCGCGCCCTTTGAATCGCGAACGGTAATTGTCTCTAAATAAGTTCCAGCACCTACTGCGGCAGAAACCCGAAGAGTCATTGTCGCAGTGTCGAAGGTAATTCCAGTGACCGTATTTGTATCCGGCGAAACTGCCTTCGACGTCAAACTGTACGTATAAGGAGCGATTCCGTTGACTACGGAATATGGAGGAGAAACAAAGGCAATACCTCGAGCACTTACCAGATTTGTGGATCCCAATAGTGATGGGCCAGGTCTGACAATAACCGTAATCATCAGAGACCTAGATGCTCCAAGAGTGTCAGTTGCGGTAACTGTCTCGTAATAAGTACCTGGATTTACTGTTGGTTCAACCTTCAAAACAGCCACATTGTTCGACTGGGTCAAGGTGAATCCAGAAGTGGTTGGCGATCCTGTTAGGGTGAAAGTCTTGTTTCCAGTTCCGTAAGTGGCAGTAAAGGTTTCATAAGCTGCAATTCCCGAAGTAGTCGTAATGCTGCCGACGGTAAAGGTTTCTTGAACTGGTGGATTAACGGTAACCACATAAGTAAGTGCAGTTGAGGCACCTAAAGTGTCAGTTGCGGTCACAGTCTCGAAATATGTTCTGGCAGTTGTTGAATTTGTAGCGGCTACGGAACCTGCAATTGCGAGTGAGAATTGGTTTGGAGTTGAGGTTTCAAGAGTAAAGCCTGAGGTCGTTGGACTTCCCGTTAACCCAAAATTTTTTGTGCCTGTTCCATCAACGGCAACAACAGGCCCGAGGTTTCTTGATAAACCTTCTGTAGTTTCGACTGCAATCAATCCAGAACTAGTTGAACCAAATCTAGTGCCTTGAATATTGTAATTCTGGAGAATCTCGGATTGCGAAAGAGCACGATTGTGAACAGTCACACCAGCGATGTCACCGGTGAACGTAGCGGTGGCGAGATCCCATCTACGGCCAAGTAGAAGTACCCCACCATTAGAAGTGGGCACAGTGGTGCTCGTCATCGACTCTTGTAGAACACCATTCTTGTAAAGACGGTTTGAATAACTATTAGTTCCATTCTTGGCCACTACATACGTAATGTGCATCCAAGTATTTACGTCAGGAGTAAACCCAGTCATTGCAGTGGACCAATTTCCGCCTACCCGGTAACCGCCCACAATTTTTCCGTTTAGGGATTGAATCGTGAAGTTAACGTTGTTGGTTCCTGTCGAATACTGAGCAACTATCGCCGGATTCCCACTTTGTGTTGCCGAAGACATCTTTACCCAAGTAGATACTGTGAAAGTTTCCATAGATGGAAGTGCACTTGCCTGTATATGCTGGCTATTCGTTGTATAGTCAAAAAAGCCGCCGGATTCACGCGTAAATACTGGTGACGTTCCAGTCGGAGTGGTCGATGCAGAACCTAACGTCGCGTTGTATCCATTACCTGAAGAATCTGCCCACTGACCAGTTCCAGAATAAGAGGATGCGTCAAGATTGAGAACTAAGCCGTTTGAAATCAGGGGAGCTGCGTTTATGAAAGGCCACTTGTTTACCGTTATGGTGAAGGTTTCAGCTCTTGTTGCACCAATTGAATCTCGAACCGTGAGCGGAACCGAATAATTAGCTAGCGGCACGGCAGTCGAAGCATTGATAGTCACATATCCACTGGTAATTGTGCTGGAATCCAATGTAATTCCACTATGCGGACTAGTAATCGTCATTGTTCTTGCGCCAGTGCCATTAGCTACATTGACTCGCAACGAAATCGATCTACCCAATGTTGTGCTAACGGAGTTTGAAGTTGCACCCGTTAGCGTCAAGGCTGGGTTGACAATTACCGTTAGTAGGTACGATGTTGAGGCAGTAGTTGAATCCGTCGCAGTAATTGTTTCGTAATAAGTACCCGCGGGGAGATTATTTGCAACAGTCAACAATCCCACGTTTGCTGAAGGTTTTGTCATCGTAAAGGCTGATTGATATGCCGAGCTTGTGACTGTAAATGTGTAAGGACCACCAGCTCCACGGGTAGCGGTGAATGTGTCATACGCAGTTAAGCCAGCCGTGGTTGAAAGGGTTAGTGGTGTAGAAGCGGTGATGACAATTGGTGGGTTTACGGTAGTCGTTACATATAGAGGAGTAGCTGCAACTTGTCCTTGCGAATCGAATGCAGTAATTGTTTGGGTTATGGTCTTCGCTGTAGCGCTATCTGTTGCCGTTAAGGCATTTGAATAATTAACTTTTACAGTATTTACGGTAGAAGTATCAAGAGTTACACCTGCAACGCTTGGTGAAATGGTGAAAGTTTTAGCGCCAGTGCCAAGCCCCGCATAATAAATACTGGTTGAAGTTGCCACACCTTGGGTAGTCGAAAGCGCAACTGAGTTCGTTGGTGAATTCAGAAATCGAGGGCTCGTTGCATTGTAATTTTGAATGATTTCAGCATCGCTCAGCGAGCGAGAGTAAATTCTGACAATTGGAATGGATCCATTGATATACACATTCGAATTCCATTGGCGACCAATTATGTCTACAAGCTGGTCATTATTGGGGGCAATTGTGCTTGTCGTCTGGCCAGAAACCAAATTTCCATTTTGGTAGAGAGAACCAATGTAATTGGTCCCAACTTTCTCAACTTTGTACACCAGCTGGTACCAAGTTCCAACGACTGGAGTAAATGCACCCGTAGTCCCTCCAATCCAACCTGTGCCTGCCTGGTGATAACCAGCACGAATGGAGCTTCCGTTCCAGAAGCAAATCATGTAATTGATTTTGTCTGCGGAGTATTGATTTGTGACAACACATGGATAGTTACCTGTGCCTAGTGCATTGAACTTTACCCACGCTTCAACGGTAAAGGTTTCTGAGCGAACACTCGGCACCGTTGCAAATTGACTTGATCCATTAAAATTTAAAATTCCGCCGTTTGATTTATCAAAGGTTGGAGTTGATTGCAGAGTTGAGTTTCTTCCATTACCACTTAAATCTGTCCAGGTAGATCCAGAACCTGAGTAGCTCAGAGGATTTCCTGCATCCAGGTTAACTCGCAAATCACTCAATACCGGTGCAGTTGATATCGCAGAAGTTGAACTTAGGGTAGGTGGCGCGTTTACTGTGATCGTCACAATGTACGTTGAACGTAAATTCGTAGAATCTGTAACCACGGCATTGACTACATAGGTTCCAGGTGCTGTAAATGTATCAACGACAATTGTTGCAAAACCGCTTGATGCGGTGCTCGTATCCAAAGTTATTCGTGTAGATGTTTGCGAAGATGTCTGAGTCATGGTGAAAACCTTGGCTCCGACGCCGTTTATAGTGTTGAGTTGTAATCTTGCAGCGCGACCCGAGGTTGTTATAACTGAAGTTGCTGTGTTGGTATCAAATTTAACAGCTGAACTGACGGTAATAGTCAAAACGTGCGATGAAGTAAATCCAGCTTGATCAGTTGCAGTAATTGTCTCTACATAAATTCCGCTTGGGACTAAAGGCCCTACGACCACTGCAACGCCATTGGCTGTGGAAGTATCTAGAGTTATTCCACTAACTACCGGTGAAATTGAAAACGTTTTATTACCAAGTCCATCAATTGCTGTAAACGTATCGCTCCGACCACCAACTCCGGCGCCAATTGCAAGTGTGTTTGCAGTCTTATAACTTCCAACTTTTGCATAAGAAAGTCCATATCTCTCATCAAAATAGTCTTCGACTTGACTAATTTCAGAAGACGAAAGAGTTCTATCGAAAATAATAACTTCCGCTACTTGATAATCTGATTGTTCTCCTGTGTGGGTATTGATTCCGATAGGTGGCAGCTCGGCTGTCCCGCCAGATGTTCCACGCGAGATACCGTTTGCGCGATAGTTGTAAGGGAAAGAAGTGGACATAATCCAGTCTGAAACTGTGTAACCGGCGGGCGTCGTATATACATTTGCAATCCATCCATTGTGATGTGCAATCGCTGCTCCACCATTCCAGTGGCCCATCAGCCAGTTTCCATTTGAATCTTGATATGCACTGGCAGAATAGTTTCCAGCGAGAATTCGGGCTCTATTGCCAGCACCGGAATATCGTGACAATGCAAGAACGGTCCAGTTTGTTGAGATTGGATCATTGTCGAAATAAAACTTATCTGCTGTGACCCCGGCAATTGTTTGGAAGCTCTTCGATGAACCATTACCGATTGTTGAGGTAGTTATTGTTGGAGTTCCAACAACTCGAGTCACATTTCGACTATTTCCTGAGGAATCTCTCCAAATTTTATTTGTTGAATCGTAATTTGGTGCTTCCAGCCTCATATATGGATTGAGCGATGAAGGGTTAAATGCCGCTGTTGGAAGAGTGACAGGAAGTACCCACTGCGCATACAAAAGTTTATTTCCGTCGTTGATTAACGCAGCGCCAGGTGCATATCGTGTTCCAGATCCGTTGGCAGCTGTATTCCATCCAGCAAAAACATATCCGGTACGAGCTAGCGTTCCAACACTTGCGACTGTTCCACCGGAATTGGTGATGGTTTGTGTACTGGGTGCGGTTCCACTGGTTTGTTTGTTTCCGTCATAAGTAATTTGAGAGACCCAAGTTGCTTGAAGCGTTGTATCTCCAGTGCTTGCATAATTTGAAGGTGGAACAAATCTTGCAGCACTTTGAGACGTTGTAACAATATCTGTGAGGCCGAATTTATTTTCGAAATACCGGAAAATTGTGTTTATCTGCGCAGCCGAAAGTGCTTGGTTATAGACAATCGCTTCCGTGAATTCGAAATTTGAATTGTCTCCAAATTCAGTCCAGTTAATGGCTAATGGAGGCAAAGTTGTTGCTATTCGATTTGTGACTGTTTGTTGTACGCCGTCCCAGTAAATTCGATTTCCTGATTCGCACATGACGTGCCATTTAGAATCTCCAACATCGGTATAAGTCAGCAACCAATCATTATGGTAGAAGTTTTTAGTTCCGCCTCCGTACCAGCCAGAAATCCAGTTTGTGGTATTGGCATGAGCGAAGATTCGGCCACGGGTTGAGCGCACACCCGTGTCTAAATCTTTATATCTGGCCATTCCGCAGAATGTGTAATTCGGAAGTTCGGCGTTACCAAGACGGAAACCATCTCCCGGTGCGCCGCTAATCGTAGGGAAACGGGCATTTGCCCCAAACCCACCACCAGAGTTGGAGTTGAGAATCGGAGATCCGTTTTTCTTAATGGATAAATTTGATCCGCCTACTGATGCGCTGAGCGTGCCACCGGAATAGTTTTCAGCGCTGACACGAAAATGAGGAGTTGGCAGTGCGGCTAAATCTGTATTGAGTGAACCGTACGAAGTTCCCGAACCATTCGACTGAGTGTTCCATGCACCCAATGTGAAGTTGTCTTTCACGACTAGTCGACCTGGCATCAGATTGTCAAAGTTTGTCGCAATCTCTGTTCCTGAGAGAGCGCGATTGTAAATTTGCGCATTATAAATCTGACCTTTGAATAAGCGACTCGTCGCAGAATTATCCTGACAGGCACCAATGCGGGGATTCCCGTTGTGGGAAACAGAACTATTTATGAGAGCACTTGTCGCATATAGATTTCCATTGAGGTAAAGCCGCATATTTGAACCATCAAAGGAGTATGAGGCATGGACGATTTCACCAGCTGGAACAAGAGTGGTGCCAGTGACAGACCACGGCGCGACATTTCGACCAGCGCTTAGTACATTGCTAACAAGCCTGTACATATACGTTGCTCCAACTCCACCATTGAAGTTGCCGATCAAACAGTTATCTTTATTGGGGTCGGATGCTTTGAAAGTTAAATTCAGGGTAAATGGGACTGCTCCATTGAAGAGATAATTGGTTGTGCCTAATGAGAAGTACTGACTCGTTCCATTGAGAGTAAATGCACCTTCGGTTGCGTCGTAGGTAGGACTTCCAACCATCGTTGCACTTGCTTCAGCGCCGGTTACGCCCGCTACTTTATTTGTCCATGATGATCCGCTGACCGTGCTTGCATCTGCACCGTCCAAGTGAAGGACAAGTCCATTTGAAATTGGAGCTCCTCGGAGCAAAGAGCCATTAGATAGCGTTGTACTTGCACTTGCGGAAACGCTTGAGGAGGATTCAATTGCTCGAGTCGAAGTTGCCGTATTTCCGTTGTAACTGATCGTCGAATTCCATTGCGCATATAAAGTTATATTGCTCGTTGGAGTAAATGTTGAACCAGCCGCGTAATTAGTACCTGTCCCATCCGCCGCTGTGTTCCACCCCGCGAATCGATACCCACTTCTACTCAAAGACCCTGCGTTCGCAAGAGTGATGGAGTTAGATGTAGGAGTCTGGCTGACTGTAGTTGCACTTGGTGAACCTGATCCACCATTTGCATCAAAAGTAACTGTAAAGATAACTGGTGTATAGCGAATTACAACTACGCCGGATCCACCGCGTCCACCAGATGTTCTCTTGGTAGTTCCATTTGTAGTTGCCGATCCATTAATAGTTGGATCACAAGCGTGACCACCACCACCGCCACCACCAGTAGCATCTACGCCTTGAGCTCCAGCTGATGCACCACTCCAAGAAGTTGTGTGGTTATCCCCTGGAACATATAGCCAGTTAGCTCCTCGACCACCGCTTGTCGAAACATTGTCTACAGTTCCACCACCGGCTAAGCCATAAATTGGACCAGTAGCGCCGCTATTGATACTGCCACCCCAACCGCCACCACCTGCACCACCATAAAATTTATCTGAACCGGTAATTGAATTACTTGGGGCTGTTGTCGTGAGTGCAGTTCCCGCTCCACTGCCGCCATTTAAGAACCACCGACTGGTGTACCACTTACCTGCTGTGTTGTTTTGTGTTGCACTGAGAGTTCCACATCCGGACTGGACTGCAGTAGCACTTTGTCCAACAGTGCCCGTTCCTCCACTGCCTCCACTGCCACCTGTTGGAACAACTGAAGATGTCCACCCTCCACCACCAGTTCCAGGATTTGCAATAAAGCGTGCTGACCCTCCCCATGAAACCTGCGACAGAACGCCCGAAGAACTAACCGTGCCAGCAGACCAGCTTCCTCCTACTCCACCTGCGCCCACTTGGAGCGTAAGTTCGGTTCCAGCCGCAGGTACCCACGCGCTAGCTGCAGAACCGAATCGAAGTTCACCACCACCGCCACCATTTCCGCCGTCAGCTCCACCACCGCCGCCGCCGCCAACAACTAGAATTTGAAAGTTGCTTCCATTAGAAGGAACTTTCCAGGTATGTGTTGTGGTCGTGTTTGACGGTGCGTTAAAGGTTATAAGACAGTCATTTCCAACTTTAGTTACCGTAATTCCGGTGGCGACTCCAACATCCTGAATACAAGATCCATCACTTGCCGCGATAAATGCGGCGTTTGCACTAGGCGCCGTTATGCCCATAAATGCGCTAAACAATGGCGCCAGGAGTGAAACTATTACAGTCTTCCGAACGCGGTGGTTCCAAACTTTGCGATCAAACTTATACATTTGATGCAGATTCCAATGTTGTTCTATAGACATCAGCCATAATCGCTAGCGGTCTTGTAAAAGCAATCGTGAAAGTTCCTGTACCAGCGTCGTAACTCAATGACTGTGAGCGATCACCTTGATTGATGTTCTTTCCTGAAGGTGAAATTAATGTTGTGCTCTGTAAAGCCGTGCTTTGAGTTGCACCTGCAGCAAAGACCATGATCACCGCAGTTCCAGTTTCAGTACAACATGGAACGGTGACACCGCGGCTCACATATGACGGGTTTGTGAACAGATCAAGTGAAGTTGCAGTAACTGAATCATAAAGTTTAAGACGAATTGATGTGTTCGCACATCGGCCAACGTCAACACCCTGCAAGCTGATATTTCCAACTCGAGAAAGTCCATCTGCATATGCCGTGGTTGAACCTAACGCCACTGAAACAAATTGATCACAAGATTGGATGCGATAAATACCTTGTCCGTACTCAAAGTTGCTATTTCCATTGAGGTTGATATTGATTGCGAAGGTTGCGCCAACCATGGCGATTACGGCTGCTGCGAGGCCAAAGCGGAAACCCCTGGACCGACGCGAGAAAAAACCGCGTGAGTCTTGAGCATCGCTGCTCAGTGGCGAACCGAATTCCACAACCGCTCCTCAAAAAGTAAAGAATAGGACGAGAGTCTACCGATTTGGGGGTCTAAGAAAAACCGGCTTTGAGCCGAGAAAAACTACGGAAGTAGCTCGAAATCGAAGTTTCTAGGCGATGTTCCGCCAGGGGTAACCACCTCTATTCCGACTTCGCCTGCGGTGAGACCAGTTGGGACTTGGACCGTTATTTGGGTATCTGGAGAACTTGGATCGTTGCTGAAATTCGTGGCATTAGTAAAGACATTGAAGATAACCCTGGTAGCACCCGTGAAGTTAATTCCAGTGAGAACCAACATATCCCCCACATAACCTGTGTAAGTTGAAATGGAATCAATACGAGGAGTGCAGCCTGATGTGCAGGCACTCTGACCGACGGTGAGTGGAACGCTTGAAGAGATGGTTACACCAGTCGTGAAGTTGGAGACTGTTGGTTGAACCACTTTCACAAACTGAAGAACACTCACGGTCGCCGTCTCTGAGATGACAAGTCGGAAATTTCTATTCTGCAACTTAGCGGCTCGGACAGAACAAGAGCCGGCCGAATCTGCTTGAAGGGTCCAAATGCTTTCTCCGCCTGCAACGAGTGGTCCATAAACCGCTCGGCAGTTTTCTGCAGTCGCAGCTGTAACGTAATAAGCAACAGCTGGCGTCGAAGGTGCTCCACCTGAAGTTATTAGTTTAATTGGGAAGGTAACTTCACCCGTTAAATTCTGGATGACTAATTCAGGCTGATCGATCTGCTCAACTTCAAGATATGACGACACATATGTTGGGGTCCAATAGTTATCTAGTGAGCCAGTTGAAAGCGTGAGGGAAGAAGGGGCCACAGAATAAGTACCACCTTCAGTTGGCGGAGTGGTGCTTGAGTATGAGAATGAACCAGCAGGGCTGGATGCAAAGGTATATGAATAGGTCACGCCACCTGCTGCGTCATTTCTCTTAAGCCCCGTGATTATCACCGAAGGACTAACCGAAATTGCATTTCCATTGTTGTATGAGACCGGATTCAAAGTATCGGTAGTTACAACTGGGGCATCGGCTTTCTCCGCCAAGAAGTTGAGGGTGTTCGAGGTTGCAGAGAGATAATTTATGCCTTCGCTGATTTCGGCAACGATTGCACAAGTGCCGGAACCCCTTATTCCCAAGACTTCACCACCTGCATCGTCATACTGACAAACAGTGGGGAAGCCAGATGTATATGTCAGAGTTCCATCTTCAGATCCCGCAGAGAACGTTGTTGTGACAGTTGCAGTATCGCCATACTTCAGACTGGTTCCAACAGTTGTCAGAGTGATCGATCTGGCTGCCTTGTTGATCACTACATTATTTGTGACTGATGTAGACAAATAGTTATAGCCCTCTGGAACATCCATAGTGACTGTACATGTTCCAGCCTGCAAAATTGATAACGTGCCAGTACTTGAATTAATCGAACACTTTTCGGGATTTGCTCCTGAATAAACTGGAGTCGCATCGCCAAAGGTCGTTACGGTCGGCGTATCGATTCCTGTAGGTGAATAAGTCAGCTGATTTGAACTTGAGTAGTTGAAATTGCCGTTGTTCACAGCACGTGCGATTGCCAAAACTCCAGAAACATAATTCACATTCACATAGTTACTTTCTGAGCCAGTCGCGAACACAAGCGCAGAAGGGCGGATTTCATAGTTATCGCCCGCTTTGGTTGGTGCAATTGTTGAATTCACTGTCGATGAATCATTTGCTGTTCCAATGTAATTAGTTGTGATTGACCCAGACGAGATAGTCACGGAGTCAATTTCTGCCAAGCCGCTTAAAGTGAATCGTTCAGTAACAGCTGCCGGTGAATTGGTGAATGTGAAGTTTTCGGAAACCGAAGTAACGGTCAATGTGTCTGCCTTCGTTACAACAATAGACATTGTCGCGGTAATTCCCGTGTTGTAATTTGAAGTATCCGTAGGGGTAAATACAGCGGTAATCGTGCGAGTAGCGACTGTGTTCGGTACCCAGCGACATGTTGCGACAAAAGAAGTTGTTGCTTTAGAGCCACATCCAGTGATCTCAGTTCCGTTATCCTTAAACTGGACGTTTCCAGCCGTACTTGCCTGAGCTGAAAGTAGAACACCAAAACCATACTGAGTTGATGTTGCAGCACCTGGAAGCGATAGAGAAATGATTGGATTCGCTTTATTCACTGTAATATTCACAGTCACCGTTGAGCTGCTAGCGCCGGTGCTATCTGTTGCAATTACTGTTTTCGTATAGGTCCCTGCAGAAACATTTTGACCGATTGAAAGATTGATTAAACCAGCCGACCCTGAACTCCCAGCCGATTCCGAAGTAAAGGAAATCAAACTCTCTGATGGATTCTCAGTCGGAGTCACGTAGCGCAATGCAATAACTCCTGCCGCGCCCTTTCCGCCAATTCCGGCAGTCGCTCCTGTTCGTCCATTACCACCGGATCCACCACCACCTGCAGTTGTTCCAATTGATCCTGATTCACCTGCAGTAGAAGCGTCGCCACCGCGTCCTCCTGATCCGTACACAACTGCTGAACCGGTTAAGTAATTGGTTACACCTGTCGCACCACTTCCGCCAAGATTACTTGCGGGCGCACCACCTGCAGATGCAATGCTCGCACCACCACCACCACCACCGGGAACTGTGCAAGTCTTTGCGCCACCGGAATAACTTCCGCTGTTTCCACCGTAACCGCCGCTTCCATCTGTCCAAGTTCGATTTGCAGTGCATTGACCAGAAGATGCGTCTATGCCGGCCCCGTAGCCTCCACCACCGACCCCAGCGCTCACACCAAAAATAGATGAAGCACCGCCATTCGCTGCATTACTTCCGTTCCATCCACCACTTGTTCCAGCAGATCCTGAAGTTCCTCCAGCACCAACTACGACCGCAACAACAGCGCCGGGAGTAACGGAGCGCGAATCTGTGACAACACCACCACCACCACCGCCGCCACCACCACCACCGGAACCACTGAAAACGTATCCACCACCACCGCCGCCGCCACCGCCGCTGACAATCAGTGATGAAACATTTGTCACTCCGTTTGGCACGACCCAATTACAGGATCCCGCACCATTAATTTGCTCCACTGTGTAAGAGGTTCCATTAACAGTTCCGTTATTTCCATCACCGGTAAAAGTAGATTTTGTAACAGTACAAACATCACTTGTGCTGAACTTGAATGGGCCAGTTCCACCCGAGGTGTTGTATCCGGTGGAAAAAGCGGTGCCGTAGGTAGTTGTGACTGTTTGTGTTCCCGTAAGTGCGACTGGAGCATTCACCCGGATTGTGAAGGTCATAAAGCCCGTCGCACCCAGGCCATCAGTCACTGTCAAAGTTTCGTTGTAAGTGCCCGCTACCACAGTAGATGAAACAGAAACGCGTGCATATCCCGCAGACGGTGACGTGACAGTAATTCCCGCAGCGGTCGGATTTGAGACAAGTGTGAATGTATATAAACCATTTCCATTAAATGCTTGGAAAAGCGGAGAATTGAAAGTGACACCTTGAGTTGTAAAAAGGCTTGTTGTTCCAGAAACAGTTGGTGGACCATTCACGGTGATTGTAATTACAATTGAAGTCGATGCAAGGAGAGTATCCGTAGCAGTAATCGTCTCGTAATAAGTGCCAGGGCTTGTAAGTGCTCCAATTGATAGAACAGCCTGGTTGGCGACAGTCGATGTCATTGTTATTGCACTTGAAGCTACTGCGCTGGTACGGGTAAAGGTTTTATTACCTGTTCCTTGAGTCGCATAAATAGTCACAGTTCTGGAAACGCCAGATGTAGTGGTGACTGATGTAGCAGTAGCGGTCTCAATGACTGGAGGATTTACGGTAATTCTTAGGGCTACGCGAGCAACCGCACCGGATTCGTCGGTCGCAGTAATCGTTTCATTTATCACTCTTGCGACAGTTGAACTTGTCGATGTGAGCGAAGAACTCAAATTTACGATCGCAGAATTTGCTGTGCTTGTATCAATAGTGACTCCGGTATTTAAGCCTGTAAGAGTTAGGGTCTTTGCACCCGTACCGCTCGCTGCTGTGTACGCAGTCGTTGACGCAGATTTACCTGCAGTCATGGATATTGTTGTCGTACCAATAAGAGTTGGTGCTGCGTTCACAATAACAGTCACTAACAATCTAGCTGTCCCACCCTGTGAGTCGGTGACTGTGATCGTTTCGAGATAAGTATTTGCTGGAACCGTTGCTGCAACCTTTACCAACGCATATCCTGAAGAAGCATTTGTCGTATCCAAAGTAATGCCGGCATTCTGAGCAACGGAAGCTGCCTGCATCGTAAATGTTCTTCCAGAAGCTCCATTTGTTGCAATTACCTTGAGCTGGGCAGTTCCACCGAAGGAAGTTCTGATCGTCGAAATTCCATTTTCACCAGCGAGTGTGATTCCTGGATTTACAGTCAAAGTAATTGGAATCGAAGTGGTTGCCCCCAGAGAATCCGTTGCCGTAACCGTCTCGTAGTAAGTTCCGGCAGTCACTATGCGAGCCACCGTTAAAACAGTATTTCTAGAAGTTCCTGGTACAAGAGTGATACCTGAGCTAACGGGGTTACTCACTAGTGAGAATGTAATTGCGCCTGTACCTGTGCCTGAAGTCGCCGTGATGGTGTCATAGCCCATCATTCCTGCAGTAGTTGCAAATGAAGTTGTGGTGGCAGTAAGAGCAATAGGTGGGTTTACAGTGATTGACACGTTGAATGAAGTTGCAGATCCCAGCGAGTCAGTGACAGTAACTGTCTCATTGATAACACGGGCTGTTGTCGAGTTTGTAGCCGTCACTGTATCGGCAATAACTATGTATGCGGTATTGGTAAGGGAAGTATCTAGAGTAATCCCATCGACCGTTGGAGATATAGAGAAAGTCTTTGATCCGGTTCCTGCACTTGCAGTAAATGCAGATGATCGCTTAGTAATTCCTTGGGTGGTTGTGATTGAAACGGTTGAACTGGCGCCAGATGGATGTGAACTATTCCCCGTTGGAGAATTAATGTTAGTTACAGTTCTTGAAAAGCTTGATGAATCTGTAAATTTTGCCTCTGAATTAACAGCACCAAGTGCAAGTAATGTGTTTGCATCTACCGTGGAGAAGAATCCTGGAGTGAAGCTGGCAATCGTTGTTGAAGTTCCTGAATACCTTGCAGTTTTTGATATTGTGAAGTTTGCGATGCGACCGCCGAACATGCTGTAGTAAGTAGTATTACATTCTGATGCAATACAAAGCACACCGGTCGAGGGCATATTTGAAGCCGTAATTGCAGAAAGTGTCAGTGCGGCTCGCTTGGCAATCCCGTTCTGGTAGAGGGTCACACTGTTATTTCGGCTCACAATTGCAAAGTGAGTCCATTGGTTCTTGACACTTATGCCTGTAGCGAGAATTTTGGGACTTCCCGCGACCCAGTAATAGAAAGTGCCTCCTTCAATACTTACCTCAAGACCATTCCCCCCAAAGGAGAATATTCGAGGGTAGGAATTTGTATCGGTCTGATATTGCCACCATTCAATTGTGTAATCAGTTCCCATTACCAGATTTGAATTCGATGGAACGGTCACATATTGATTGGCTCCATTAAATGCAATGCTTGTGAAGTTGCTTCCTGCGGTAGCCGATTCGTAAGTCAGAACGGGTGGAGGGTTAACGTTAATCGTTAACAGCCAAGTGGCTCTTGAGTTTGAGGAATCTACAACAGTGATGCTCTCGATGTAACTTCCGGCAAGGGCGCTACTGCTGACATTCACAGTCACATATCCGTTGCTCGCAGTGCTCGTATCTAGAGTGATAGCAGGTGATACTGGAGAAGACGCGGCAGTCATTGTGAACGTCTTACCTGTGTTTCCACTTAAAGTGGAAATTCTTGCAGAAGCTGATCGACCTACGCTTGTGTTGATGACTGTTGGGTTTGATGAATCAAAACGGATAGGTCCAGAAACCGTCAATGTAACTGTATGCGCAGCGGTAGCTCCCACGGCATCAGTAACCGTGATTGTTTCAAGATAAGTTGCAGCCGGCACGGTCGAAGAAACATTCATGACGACTTGTGTCGTGTTTGGCGCGCTGACTGTAATTCCTGAATTCGAAGGGGATCCGACAATTGTTACCGTTCTCGGGGCAGTGCCACCAGTCACGGTTAAAGTGTCATATCCTGCAGTTCCTGCTGGCACGCCAAAAGTTGAGGTCGCACCTAGTGCAAAACTGAGAGCAGGATTAACTCTGATTGTCTTGACTAGGCTTGCGGCGGAACCCCTTGTATCTGTTGCAGTAATAGTGGCGGTGTAAGTATCTGAAGTAACCGAACCAGAAACATTCAAACGCGCGAATCCCGACGCAGCCGTTGAAGTGTCAAGAGTGATACCCGAATTTGTAGGCGAGACTGATGTAAGTACGAAAGTCTTTGCACCTGTTCCGTTTGATGCAGTGATCGTCTCTAAACGCGCCCGCCCGAAAGTAGTAGAGAGCGCTGAGGTAGTCTCTCCTGCAAGCGTTGTTGCGGGATTTATCGTCACTGTTATGACCGACGAAACTCTTGCTCCAACTGCATCAGTGGCAGTAATCGTTTCAATATAAGTTCCTGCAGCTACGTTAGTCGCAGCAACATTAAGGACCGCCACCCCAGCAGACGGATTCGTTAAGGTAATACCTGTCTGATTTACAGAACTTGTGAGAGTAAACGTCTTAGTGCCAGTTCCGTTTGAAACCGTTACGGTCTCACTGGCCGTTCGCCCAACAGATGTAGTAATAGTTGAGTTGGTTGTGTTTTGTGAAGGGGGTGAATTAATTTTAATAGTAACCATTAAGCTTGCGCTATTTAAACCTTCTGTAGCTGTAAATGTTTCATAGTAAGTTCCGGCAGTCGCAACATTAACTGTAAGTCTATTGCCGCTAAAGGTAATGCCTGTGTTAGTGGTTGTTCTAGTGATTGTTGGCGATGCTGTAAAGCCTGATGCAGTAATTGTGTCGATGAGCTGAGTATTTGTATTGGTTGAAATCGTACTTCCACCTGAGTTACTCAAAACATAACCTGCACCGATAGCTTCTCTAATCCGCTTTGTGTAGTTTTGAATAACCGTCTGCATATCAGCTGTTGTAACCGCAACCCCATAATCCTTGCTCAACAAAGTCGAAATGGCCAAAAGGTTTCTGGTGTTTGCACCAGTTGAGTAATAAGCAATCCCGTTGCTGTCAGTTGATGAATTCGAGTACGCCGTTACCGTTCCAAATGAAGAATTCCATGCACTTTGACCTAGAAGAATCATCAAGTCACAAATTGACGGATCAGATTGTCCAGAGATTTGACGGTAGTAGGCATAGACAGTGAAGTTGTCAAATGTTGCAGCAGAATAGATTGTTCCCTGCGTTGGTGATCCGGCGCCATCTGCTCCAGCATTTCCACTTTTCTGAAACCCGATTGGATTTCCAGCTGTCGTTCGCGTTCCAAGCATTGTGAGTGGACGTCGATTCGGTGATGTTCCATAACCGAGACTCACATATTTAAAATCTGTATCGATTGTTGCGGCTGTTGTTACATTATAAGAAAGAGCATTTGCTGAGGTTCCAGAAGATGTTGTTGCATAACTGGTACCTGACGTTAGCCAAGGATGAATGTAATTTCCACCGTCATACATATCGCGGCCACCGTCGTTAATTGTGTAATCGCTGCCATCTAATGTGTAGTCATAAAAACTTGGATTCTTGAATTCGCCTTGATATCCACGAAGGTAGGTAGCGATAGAGTCTAAATCTGCTGCTGGAGAAGCACCCGCTTGCGCGGCTGGCAATAAATTATGTTGAGCAACTGGCGCAAAGGAAAAAACACCAAGAGCCAACACAACAGTCATCCACCTCTGGAGGCGAATCGACATCGGGTGCTTGAGGTTAAACATGGCTCCGGCTCAACTCAGGGAATCTGTACCTGAAGTCTAACGAGGGTGAGTGGAGAATCAAAGAAGGGTGAGTGGGCCCAGACAGGCTCGAACTGTCGACCCACGGATTAAAAGTCCGTTGCTCTACCGGCTGAGCTATAGGCCCCACGTACAACTAACGATATTACTGCGTTAGAACGCGAACTTTATCACCTCAGCGGCCACGGCTGGCACGTAGTAATCGGTCGCGAATAGCGACAGAGATATCATCTCCTGCAGGTTGGTGCACAACTACACGGCTTAGTGATTGCTGATCTGCGCTGCGTAGGGCGCTGTAGAGAATTCGGGCAAACTCTTCGTTGTTCTTTGGAGATGCGAGGCGAGTGACGCCTACCGGAGTTTGAATATTTGCAAGTGCAATAAAGCCATCGCCGCTTTTGGGAGTTTCATCAAGCAGCACTTTTGCTGCAGGTGAGTAATGGTTTTCGAGAGAGCCGCTTACTCGAATATCTGAAACTGAATTCGCAAGTTCCAAGCCTGTTGTTTCTTTCATCATCTCTTCAGTAATTGCGCCTGGGCGTAGAATATTTGGAAGCTCTCCTGTGCAATCAATAATTGTTGATTCAACACCGACTAGAGATGCTCCACCATCAAGGATGAGGTCACCTTGTTCAAGATAATCAGCGAGTTCTGTGCTCACCGCATCTGAGGTTGTTGGCGACACATGGCCAAAGCGATTAGCACTTGGTGCAGCAATTCCCTTCCCTCCAAGCTTCTTAAACTCATTGAGTAGCGACAGTGCGATCACATGGTCTGGAACGCGAAGGCCCACTGTCTCTTGTCCCCCAGTTATGAAATCTTTTGCGAGTGTGCTGCGCTTAAGGATTAAAGTCATTGGACCTGGCCAGAAATTGCGTGCAAGTGCGATTGCATATTCAGGAATCTCATCAGCCCATTCCGCAATATCTTGCATATCTCCAAGATGAACGATTAGCGGGTGATCTGCAGGACGCCCTTTCGCCTTGTAGATTCTGGCAACGGCATCTGCGTTGGTGGCATCTGCCCCAAGTCCATAAACGGTTTCGGTGGGGAATGCCACGAGCGAACCGGCCTTTAACTGTTCTGCGGCGCGAGCCATCGCATCTGCTGTGCAGTTAGATACGAATTGCCCGCTACTCATAAGTGCAATTATCCCGCCTTTTTGCGAGAAGATAACCACATGGCGCAGCGCATCAAGGTTATGCAGATCATCGCCCGCATGAATGTGGGTGGTCCTGCTGTCATTGTGGCTGAATTGATGCGCGGTCTTGATTC
>JACCDH010864021.1_pt1 | contig 31397 bp, 27 predicted proteins | sample 7442481 | NCBI WGS metagenome assembly JACCDH01 (sample SAMN15323433, study PRJNA562643) | freshwater metagenome | isolation source: river surface water | place: USA:Blue River Watershed | collected 2017-08-15
CGGGCAGCACCATGTGCCAGAGGTAATCCAAAATTTTTGCGCCAAGCGGCAGCGCTTGCCAACCATCCGAAACCAGTCCACGGAGTGGAAACCATTGGAAATAGCTGCCGCCGGCGAAGAGGATGAGCAGCAACACGGCGAAGAGGAAGCCCGGAATGGCTTGGCCGACGACGATGACGGTGCTCGTCCAGACATCGAAGGCGGAACCATCGCGCACGGCTTTGCGGATGCCGAGCGGGATGGACACGAGATAGATGATGAGGGTGCTCCATAGCCCCAGCGAAATGGAGACGGGCAGCTTGCTGGCGATGAGGTCGATGACGGGGGTGTCGCGGAAGAAGCTGTTGCCGAAATCGAACTGCGCATATTGCTTTAGCATGAGCCAGAAGCGTTCTGGCGCGGGTTTGTCGAAGCCGTATTGGCGTTTGATGTCGGCAAGGATTTCGGGGTCGATGCCTTGCGCGCCACGGTAGGCGGTGGCGGCGTTCGCGGAGTTGATGGAAGCGGTGTTGGCGAGCTCGCCGCCGCCGCCCATTCTGCCCGCAGCGCTGCTTGCATCTGCCGTGGTGAGTTTGACCACGAGCTGCTCCACCGGCCCACCCGGTGCGGCCTGCACGATGATGAAGTTAATAAGCAGGATTCCTAAAAGTGTGGGAACCATGAGGGCGAGACGTCTAAGAATATATCCTAGCATTAGAGGCCTCCCGCGGCGTCATCGCGAGCCGAAGGCGTGGCGATCCAGTGCGCCGCGTCTGCGGCGCGAGATTCTCTTTTGGTCTGGATTGCCGCGTCGGCTTCGCCTCCTCGCAATGACGATTTTGCTGCAGGCGCAGCCTGCCACCAGCTGTCGATGGCGTAGTTGTAGGCGGGGGTTACATCGGGACGGCCGAATTGGTTCCAGTAGAGAATGCGCCATGCGCTGAGGTTCCAGTGGGGGATGACATAGTGTTCGTTCAGCAGCACACGATCGAGCGCGCGGGCGGCGGGGCGCAGTTCGTTTAGTGTGGTGGCGCCAGCGATTTTTTCGACCAGTTTGTCCACCGCAGGGTTTTTTACGCCGGCTAAATTCTGGCTGCCTGTGACATCCGCTTGACTGGAATGCCAGTAGGTCACTTGCTCGTTGCCCGGATAGAAGGTGCCTTGGTTCCACCAGATGGAAATGATGTCGAACTGGCGCTGATCCACGCGTTTTTGGTATTGCGAGGCATCGACATAGCGGAAGCTGGAGGCGATGCCGAGCTTGTTCAGGTTGTGGCGCATGATGCCGATAACGCGTTCGAAGGTGCGTTGGGTCATTAGGAATTCGATGGTGAGCGGCTCGCCCGTTTTGGCGTTGACGCGCTGGCCGTTTTTCATCACCCAGCCGGCCTCGTTCAGCAGGGTTTGTGCGCGGATGAGGTTGGCGCGGGCGTAGCCGGAGCCGTCGGTGGTGGGGGGAGGGGTGAGTCGTGAGTCGTGAGTCGTGAGTCGTGAGAGGCCTAGTTTGTTTAGGAGTGTACGCTCGGCGGCGTCGGGCAGTTCGGGGGCGGCGAATTCGGTGTTGTTGAAGTAGCTGCCATTGCGGGTGTAGGCACCATAGAAAAGTTTGGCGTTCATCCACTCGAAATCCATGGTGAGGCCGATGGCTTCGCGCACGCGGCGGTCGGCGAATTTGGGTAGGCGGGTGTTGAACAAGAAGCCCTGCATGCCGCGCGGGATTTTGTGCGGAAGCAAGGTTTTGATGAGCTGGCCGGATTTTACCGCGGGTACAGAATCGTAACTCGTTGCCCAGTTGCGGGCGATGAATTCTTCGTAGAAATCGAACTGGTGGGACTTGATGCCTTCGACGGAGACGACGTCGTCGCGGTAGACATCGAACTGGATTTTATCGAAATTGTTGAGGCCCTTTTGGGTAGGCAGATTGGCCGCCCAATAATCCGACACACGCTCGAACACGATGGTTTTGCCTGCGTCGATACTGGCGATTTTATAGGGGCCAGAGCCCAGCGGTGGGCGCAGGGTGGTTTTTTCGAAGGGGATGCACGCTTCGTCATCGCGAGCGAAGCGTGGCGATCCAGATTCGCTTTCTTTTTGCTGGATTGCCGCGTCGGCTTCGCCTCCTCGCAATGACAAATCACAAAAATATTTTTTGGGCAGCACGGGCAGGCTGGCGACGAGGAGGGGTTGTTCGCGCTGGGGGGTGCCTTCGACGGTGAAGGCGACGCTGCGCGTGCCGGTTTTTTGCACGGTGATGGGCTTGTAGAGCAGGCGGTAAGATGGGTGGCCTTTTTCTTTCAGGGCTGTGAAGCTGAAGACGACATCTTCCGCGGTGATGGGCGATCCGTCGTGCCAGCGCGCGTTGGGATTCAGGGTGAAGGCGATGCGTTTTTTATCGGCGCTGACGGTGATGGAATCGGCGATGAGCGGGTAGTAGGATTGCGGTTCGTCGTAGGACCCTGTCATCAGTGATTGGTAGAGAAAATTGCTGATGCCCGGGGCGGCGATGCCTTTGAGGATGTAGGGGTTGGTGCTGTCGAAATTGGCGTTATAGGCCAGTTTTAACGTGCCGCCTTTGGGGGCATGGGGGTTCACGTAATCGAAATGGGTGAAGCCATGCGCGTATTTCGGGGTGCCGAACAGGGCGATGGAATCCGCCGCCCACGCGCTGTGGGTGGCGCACCCGCAGATAAAGGCGAACACTAAGAATCGCCGGATCACGCTTTGGGTTTTGTCCATGGGGTGACGGGCGCTTCGCCACGGCTGCTGCGGATTTGGTCGAATACGGTGAGGGCTTGCGCAACCATGCTGCCGGCATCGCCCGCGTTGGCGGGCATGAGCACGGTGGTCGAGGTTTTGGCAAGCTTTTCGAACGCACCGACATATTGCTCGGCGATTTTGAGCGCAATCGCATCGGTTCCGCCTTGGCGGCTGATGGCCTGCGCGATGAGCTCGATTCCTTTCGCGTTTGCTTCGGCCACGGCGATGATGGCTTCTGCCTCCCCGCGGGCGCGGTTGACTTGGTCGGTCTGTGATGCTTCGGAGTTTAGTACCACTTCCTGTTTTTGACCTTCCGCCATGTTGATCTTTGATTGGCGCAAGCCTTCCGACTGCAGGATTTCTGCGCGTTTTTGGCGCTCGGCGGCCACTTGCAGTTCCATCGCTTTCAGCACGGTGGAGGGAGGGGTGATGTTCTTAATTTCGTAGCGCATGCACTGAATGCCCCATGTTTGCGAGGCAAGGTTGAGCGCGGTAACGATGTTGGCGTTGAGCGTTTCGCGCTCTTCGAAACATTGGTCGAGGCTGAGTTTGCCGATTTCCGAGCGCATGCTGGTTTGTGCGAGCTGCGCCACGGCGTAGATGGGGTCGCTCACGCCGTAGGAGGCTTGAACGGGATCCACGATGCGCAGGTAAATAATGCCGTCCATCATCATGGTGACGTTGTCGCGGGTGATGGCGGGTTGCTCTTGCACTTCGTGGGCGAATTCTTTCAGCGAATGGCGGTAGGCGACGCGCTCGATGAACGGGATGAGGATGTTGAGGCCCGGTTCCAGTTTGCGGTCGAAGCGGCCGAGTTTCTCGACGATCCATGCCTGCTGTTGCGGCACGATTTTAACGCCCTTGACGACCACCAGCAGGCCGATAAAGCCAATAATCAGTAAGAAAAACGAGCCCATACGTATCTCCTTTTATGGCATCTTGCTGGGCACGCTACGCGCGCCACAGCTGTAGGTCTAGTGAAAAGCTACTTCGCGGTGACGAAGAGCACATTTCCCTCGACGCGTGTGATGGTGACGGTGGCACCGGCGGCGAGGGCGGGGGCATTTTCATCCGCCAGTCGCGCGCGCATTTGGGTGCCCGACCAGTTGACATGGCCTTCGTTTTTGCCGCTGAGGCCGAGGGCGGCCACGGTGGCTTCGGTGCCGACGATGTTGGAGTATTCGGGCGTGTTTGGGTTCATGCGCCACGATTTCAGTTTGCGCCAGAGCAGCGCCGCAGACAAGGCGGTGATGATGAAAAACAGCGCCCATTGCAGCACCAGCGCATCTGGCGGCAGCACGCCAAGTTCGATGAGAAGGGCGGTGCTGATGGCAGCGATGCCTGCGAATAGAAAGCCGATTCCCGGAATACCGAACGCCTCGAGCGCGAGCAGGGCAGCGCTGGCGACGAGCCAATAGGTTGCGTTGGACATAAGCGACCCCCCGTTAATTACGATAACGTATGCTTAAAGCGGTGGCGCCCTTCGCGCAATAGCTTACTTCGGTTTGCTTGGGCTATCCGACTGGCTGGCGAGGTAGGCGATGAGGTTCGCGCGTTCCTGATCCTTGGTGATGCCGGCGAAGGACATCATGGTGCCTTTCACGGTTTTGGAAGGGCTCCACAGGAAGCTGTTCAGTGCAGCGGCGTCCCATTTTTTCGCGGTGGTGGCGTGCGCTTTCATGCCGGCGGAATAGTTGAAATCGCCGATGCTTGCGATGGAGCGGTTATATACGCCCCAGAGTTTTGGGCCGACTTTGTTCGCGCCGCCTTTTTCAACGGCGTGACACACGGCGCATTTTTTGCCGAACAGTGCGCCGCCTGCAGCAGCATCTGCGCTGGCGTAGAGTGCGGTTAAGTCGCCTGCACCTGCGGGTGCGGCAGCGCCGCCTTCTGCGGCGGCGTCGGCAATTACCTCGATGGTGTAGCCGCGCACTTCTTCGTGGTGGCCGGCGTGTTTTGGGCCGCCGTCATACAGGAATTCGGTGACTTTGCCCGTGGTCATGGCGATAAGGCCTGCGACAAGAATGGCGCCAGCGATTTTGTTGGTGTTGAGGTTCGACATAAGGACTCCGTCTCTCGAGTGATTTGTGTTATTGCATGCGCGTACCATAGGCGATAGAAGGCATCAAGTACTTAACATAAATCAAGCGAACCGAGGGTGATTTGTCCGTTCTGATTGTGATTCCGGCGCGCATGAAAGCCACGCGATTGCCGAATAAACCGCTGGCACTGATTGGCGGCGAGCCGATGATTGTGCAGGTGTGGCGCCGCGCGATGGAAGCGAAATTGGGCGAGGTGATTGTTGCCTGTGACGGCGAAGAAATTGCCGCCGCCATTCGCGCCGTGGGCGGCAACGCGGTGATTACGAACCCCGACCACCCCAGCGGTTCCGACCGGATTTGGGAAGCGGTTTCGAAAACAGACCACGATATCATTATTAATTTGCAGGGGGATGTGCCAACGCTGGAGCCGCAATTGCTGCACGCGTTGCTGGAGCCGCTTAAAAATTCGGCGGTGGATATTGCGACGCTGGCGGCAGAAATTACGCGGGAAGAAGAACACGCGAATCCCAGTGTGGTGAAGATTGTGATGGCGCAGGATGGCCGCGCCCTTTATTTCACGCGCGCCACGGCGCCGCATGGGGATGGCCCGCGTTACCACCATATTGGGGTGTATGCCTATCGGCGTGCGGCGCTAAAACAATTTGTTTCTTTGACCCCCAGTCCGCTGGAGCTGCGCGAAAAGCTTGAGCAATTGCGCGCATTGGAAGCGGGATTAAGGATTGACGTAACGGTGGTGGATACGATACCGCTCGGCGTCGATACGCCCGAAGATTTGGCGCGCGCAAACGAATTCATGAAGGGGATACACAAATGAGCAAGCAATATGATGTGGTGGCAATCGGCAATGCGATTGTGGATGTGGTGGCGTTTGCCGAAGATGCGTTTATCGACGCGCAGGGCATGCGCAAAGGCACGATGCAGCTGATCGACCAAGAGCGTGGCGACACGCTCTATAAGGCGATGGGGCAATGCACGGAAGTGTCGGGCGGCTCGGCCGCGAATACGCTGGCGGGTATGGCCTCGCTTGGTGCGAAGGTTGGATTCATCGGTAAGGTGGCGAGCGACGAGCTTGGCAAGATTTTCCGCCATGATTTGCGCGCGGTGGGCGTGACGTTCGACAGCACGCCCTCCGAAGGAATTTCGGGCACGGGGCGCTGCTTGATTGCGGTGACACCGGACGGCCAACGCACGATGAATACGTATCTCGGTGCGGCAGGATATCTGGAGAATTCGGACGTGGATGCGGCGATGATTGAATCGGCCAAAATCCTCTATACCGAAGGCTATATGTGGAACGATGCTGGCACCAAAGAGGCGATTCGCAAGAGCTATGAAATTGCAAAAAAAGCGGGCACGAAAATCGCCTTCACGCTGTCGGATGTGTTCTGTGTGGAAATGCACCGCGAGGAATTAGTGGCGATGATTCCGCAGGATTTCGATATTCTGTTCTGTAACGAGGCGGAGGCATGCGCGCTTTACCCCAGCCTGACGTTCGAGCAGGTGCTGGATAAACTGCAAGGCCAGTGCGAGCTGGTGGCGGTGACCTGTAGCGAGAAAGGCTCCATCCTGATGACGCCGAGCGAGCGCGTGAAGATTGACGTGTGCAAGGTGGACAAGGTGGTGGATACCACCGGTGCGGGCGATCTCTATGCCGCGGGCGTGATGTATGGCCTGACACAGGGCAAAACACTGGCGGAAGCGGGGCGCATTGGCTCGGCCTGTGCAGCGGAGATTATTGGGTATTTGGGTGCACGCGCCCAGCGTCCCTTGAAACAGCTACTCGCGGCGTGAAAACGGGCGATCTACGTCGTTGTCATCGTGCTCGGTCGGTTACGTAGCGCTGCTACGCGCCCTCCCTGCGCGCGACGACGCCTAGTATCTCACCCATTTTGACGCCGCTTTTTCGAAACAAAGAAAAGGAAGTGCTATGACCATCCAACGTATCAATTCTGGCGCGCGGCTTTCGGAGGCGGTGATCCACGCGGGTAAAGTGTATCTCTGCGGGTTTGTGGCGGAGAATGGCGTGACCGTCGCCGAGCAAACGGCGGATATTTTGAAGCAGATGGATGAAACGCTGGCGCTTGCGGGCACCGACAAAACGAAGCTGCTGAAGGTGAATATTTGGCTGACGGATATTAGCACCATCGGCGAGATGAATGCGGTGTGGGACGCATGGGCCGTGGCAGGCAAAACCCCCGCACGAGCCACGGTGGAAGCCAAGCTTGCTGACCCAAGCTGGAAGATTGAAATTATGGCAGAGGCAGCGGTTTAGTTTTGTTGGCGCGCGAGCGCGCGGCGGGGCGAGCCCCCGCACCCCTCGCTACGCGGCTCGCCATGGAAGGCTACGCGCGGCTAAATCTGCGCGATTATAAAAAACATTTCCGTGAGCTTACGAATCCGCTACGGCTTTGGGATGTTCAAAACATTTTCACCGACATTTTTGCTGATTGGGGCGCTGGGATTCTTTAGTGGGCTGCCGCTGGCGCTGACGGCGAGTACGCTGACGGCGTGGCTGGCGGATGCGCAGGTGGACCGCGCGAGCATTGGGCTGTTTGCGGCGATTGCGACGCCCTATGCGTTCAAATTTTTATGGGCACCGCTGATGGATGGGGTGCGGTTGCCGCTGCTGGGCCGCTTGGGGCGCAGGCGTGGATGGTTGCTATTAACCCAATGTTTTCTGGTGGCCGCAATTGCCGCGATGGCGGGCAATGACCCTGCGGTGAATCAATGGCTTACAGCATTATTAGGGGTGATTGCAGCGACGCTTTCAGCGACGCAGGATATTGTTATTGATGCATATAGGGTGGAGCGATTGGCACCTGAGGAGCAAGGAACCGGCGCCGGCTGGGTGACGTTTGGCTACCGGATTGGGATGCTGGTTTCGGGGGCGGGGGCGCTTTACCTTGCGGATAGGATTGGCTGGCACGGGACGTATATGGTGATGGCGGGAATTATGGCCAGCTCCTTAGCCATCACCGTGATGGCTAAGGAGCCTGCATTGCATGGCGCCTTTGGCGTGGGGGGCGAAGACGCCCCCGCTACCGCCCCCCCTCCTTCGGGCTCGGGATGGAACCCTACGCGGCTAGAGCGCGCGCCTGTGCATGTGAGAATGAAGGCATTTTTGCGTGACTATGTCATCGCGCCATTCCGCGATTTTATGACGCGGCCGCAGTGGTTGGCGGTGTTGGCGTTTGTGATTTTGTATAAGCTGGGCGATGCGTTTATGGGGACGATGTTCAACCCGTTCCTGCTCGACCTTGGCTTTACCAAAACGGAAATTGCTAAGGTGGTGAAGCTGTATGGGCTGGTGGCGACGCTTTTGGGCACGTTTGCCGGCGGATGGGTGGTGGCGCGCATTGGCATGTTCCGCGCGCTGCTGCTGTGCGGGTTTGGGCATATGCTGACCAATTTTCTGTTGGTGGTGCAGGCGCGGTTGGGCGCGGATGTTGGGTTTTTGACGGTTTCCATTGTGTCCGAGAATTTTACGGGCGGCATGTCTTCGGCGGCATTTATTGCGTATCTTGGGGCGCTGTGCCGCGTGAATTATACGGCCACGCAATATGCGCTGCTTTCCTCGCTCGCGGCGTTTGGGCGGACATGGCTTTCCACCCCCTCGGGCGCGATTTCCAAGGCGCTGGGCTGGGAGTGGTTTTTTGCCATGGCGAGCCTGATGGCGGTGCCGAGTTTGCTGTTGCTGACATGGCTGGAGAAGAAGAAACGTCATAGAATTGTCACATAAAGCGTGGGCAAAACTTGCTATAATCAAGGCTCACTTTGCTTTTTTGATAGGTTTTATTGAAATCGCTTAGAGACGACGAGCCTTACGTTACAAGGAATGTTTAACCCCTTCACTCGCAAGAGTGATGAATACTAATAAGGTATGAACACAGAAAAATTAGCCATCTTCATGCAGTTGTTTGTATGTATTTGGCAAGCGCTCGCCTTCTATGCGATTGCTCATGCGCTATTGATTCAAGTGCCACAATTTTTGCGCGAAGAGTTCTTGGCGTTTTATGAGCGATTGCACAATGAACGCGAGTAGTGCTCTGCAAACACCCGCCCACAAGCGGGTGTTTTTTTATCTGCGTGATGGCTTTACAGCGGCACCGAAACTTGCCTATAGTGCGCTATCGTATTTTTATATGGGAGGCTCACATGAAGACAAAAATGCTCGCTGCACTGCTTGCGACACTGGCGCTGCTTTCTGCATGCGAAACGATGAATGGCCTTGGCCGCGACACGCAAAAGCTGGGTAAAACCATCAGCAACGCCGCGGATTAATTTGGATTATTCCCACACCGCCACGGGCGGCAAGGACATCAGGATCGCTTCGGGGTTGCCGCCGGTCATTAGGCCGAAGCGGGTGCCGCGGTCGTAGAGCAGATTATATTCGGCGTAGCGGCCGCGTTTTACCAGCTGGTGGTGGCGCTGTTCGTCCGTCCATGGTGCGTGCATGTGGCGGCGGATGATTTCGGGATAGATTTGGGCGAAGGCGCGACCAACTTCCTGCGTGAAGTGCAGGCCTTGTTCCCAATTGAGCGGCGCATTGGCGGCGAGCTGCATGCCGCGCGCGGTGGCCTCGGCCGTGACGCCGCCTTTGCCGAAGCGGCCTGAGGTGACGGGGCTGGTGTCCGACCCGAAGGAATTCAGGCCGAGATAATCATAGAAAATGCCGCCGACGCCGCGGGCAACGCCGCGGTGTGGGATAAAAAAGTATTCGTCGCACCATTGCTTGAAGGCGTCGTAGAGCGACGCGTTGTTCGTTGCTCGTTGTTCGTTGTTCGAGAGAGCGGCTTCTGTTTCGTCGCAGGCGCGTTTGAAGGCGGCGTGGAAATCGGCGGTGTCTTGGTCGTTTTCGAACATGGGGTTCAAATCACCGCCGCCGCCGAACCAGAGGCGTGTGCCTTCGCCAACGGTAATCATTCGCGTGTTGAAATGGGCGGCGGGGACGAGGGGAGAGGCCATGTGCGCGACGAGGGAAATGCCCGATGCCCAAAAGCGCGGGTCATTCGTTGCACCCGGAATTTCGGCGCGGAACGCTTCCGAAAATTCGCCGTGAACGGTGGAGATGTTGACGCCTACTTTCTCGAAGATTTTTCCCTTCATCATGCCCATTTCGCCGCTGCCGCCCGCTTCGCGGTTCCATGGGGTGAGGGTGAAGCGGGCATCGGAGCCGGCCTCGCGCTCGATGGCTTCGAATTCGGCGCAGATCTGGTCGCGAAGGGTACGGAACCAATCGGCGGCGGTGGATTTTTGGGTGGTGAGCATGGCCATTATTCTCCGTCATTGCGCGCACTCCTGCGACGGGTGGTTATCCCCGAAGCCATCGGACGCTTCTATTAAAGATGGATTGCCACGTCGCTGCGCTCCTCGCAATGACGATTCATTTTTATTTTAGTTTCCAATCCATCTGGCGGCAGGCTTCGGCGACGAGCATTCCGGCGGACATGGCGAGGTTGAGGGAGCGCATGCCTTCGCGCATGGGGATGGTGAGGGTGGCATCCATTTGGGGGTAGAGCTCGCGCGGGGTTCCCGCCCCTTCGCTGCCGATGACGACATAGTCGGTGGCGGTGAAAGTGATGTCTGTGTAGCGCATTTTTCCGTCTGTCTCCAGCAGGAGTAATCGTGATGGGGGCGTCGCCCCCATGACCCCCGGACGCATGCGCGGCGGCTCGGCTTCGCCTACGCGGCTTGAACGGGCGTCGAGCGTTTTCTTGTAATCCAAGAATGCCTGCCAGTTGAGGTGGCGTGTGTAGTGGGCTTTGTCGATGTAATCCATGCCGGCGCGGCGCATACGGGTGTCGTCCAGCGGGAAGCCGCAGGGCTCGATGATGTGGACGTGGCAGCCAAGGCAGGCCGCCAAGCGCAAGCACGCACCGAGATTTTGGGCGATATCGGGTTGATAGAGGACGAGGTTGAGCATGGGGCGCTTGTATCAGAAAAGCCGCGCAATTCTACTATTCACTATTCGTCATCCACCATCCACCGTTCACCCGTCTTGACACGCCGCGCAACGGCGAGTAGCACACGACAAGACACCTGCTTTTGTTTAGAGGATTTATGAGCGCCAATCACGCTAGCCCCGATAATGCCCCACGCCGCGACTTTTTGCTGCTGACTGCCCAAGCGATGGGTGCGGTGGGCGCAGGCGCACTGCTTTGGCCGCTGGTGGACAGCATGAACCCAAGCGCCGATGTGTTGGCGCTGGCGAGCACGGAAGTGGATTTGAGCGCGATTGCTGAGGGGCAGGAAATTAAGGTGATGTGGCGCGGTAAGCCTGTGTTCATTCGTCACCGCACGCAGAAAAATATCGACGCGGCGAATGCGGCCAACGTGGCCGAGCTGCGCGACCCGCAGACCGATGCAGAGCGCGTGAAAAAAGGCAAAGAAAACTGGCTCATCATGGTTGGGGTGTGTACGCATCTGGGCTGTGTGCCGCTGGGCGGCGAGACGGGTGAATATGGCGGCTGGTTCTGCCCATGCCATGGCTCGCACTACGATGCGTCTGGCCGCATTCGCAAAGGCCCTGCGCCGACCAACCTGATGATTCCGCCGTATGAATTTGTCGGCGATACCAAAATCAAAATCGGGTAGTGCGCGTGCGGGAGATTCAATTCTCTTCCGGAATTTATGAGCGCGCAGAGGATAAGCGTCTTATTGCTGCGCTAAACGCTGCGGTGAATGCGCCAGAAACCCGTGCAGATATGGCTCGGGTGGTTTCCAAGCTGTTTGAGAAGAGCCTATCGGAAGCAACGGGTCGCTACGGTATGAGGGTGGTGCAGCTTCATGAATTTATAGAGCCATTTGAAGCGGTAGACCCAAACAATTTGGTGAAAGAGATTTTCTCGTTACTGAAGAAAGAGAAAGACTATGCGGCGGCGGGCGATGCGCTGCTGAGCGAAGAAGACGTTGCGGTGCTGGAGCGCGTCAGCAAAGCGCTGTTGGCGGTGACGATTGCTTCCGAAGATCCCGATAAATCAGATCCGGATGCCGTTGATGTGGATGGGCTCAGGATGCATATTATCACGGCGGCGGCGCGGGCGGGGTTGCCGCTTATGGCAAAGCCAGCCCCCGACGCTGCCGAACAGGCGCTGGCAGAGGCGCTGGAGCAGTTATTCGCGGAGCAGAAAACGCATGCACTGCTCGAGGGGGTAGCAAGCAAGCTCTACCCCGCGAATGAGATTGCGGGCTCGGCGGCGCACCCTTCGTATGTGCTTGGATTTTTGGCAGTGAATGACATGAATGCGCTGCGTCGGGCATATACCATCACGGAGGCTGTGTTTGGCGGACTTGGCGATTTGAAACATCCGCCGCAGCCTGCCGAAGGAAAAGAAATATTTGGAAAATCACCCCTCAGCGAAGCAGATGTCGCACCGCTTACCACAGTGGCGAAAGAAATATGTGCATTGGCAGAAAAAAGCCCAGACAATCACTTGAAACGTCTGATTCTTGAGCGTAGTAAGAGCGTAGAAATTCAAAAATAGAACACCGGAGATATACCGCATGGCACATCAACCCCAAGAAGAACAAGCAGGCGTTAAGGGCTGGATTGAATATCGGTTGCCGATTTTCTCGGCGCTGGAAAGCACGTTGGTGAAATATCCGACGCCGCGCAACCTGAACTATTTCTGGAACTTTGGCTCCATTGCGGGCATCTGCCTTGTGGCGCAGATCCTGACGGGGATTTTCCTTGCGATGAACTATGCCGCGAACACCGCAGTGGCGTTCGATTCGGTGGAACATATCATGCGCGATGTGAATTATGGTTGGCTGATGCGCTATATGCACGCGGTGGGCGCCAGCATGTTCTTCATGGTGGTCTATATCCATATTTTCCGCGGGCTTTACTATGGTTCGTATAAGCGTCCGCGTGAATTGCTGTGGTTCATCGGGATCATTATTCTGCTGCTGATGATGGCAACGGCGTTCATGGGCTATGTGCTGCCGTGGGGGCAAATGAGCTTCTGGGGTGCGACGGTGATTACCAACCTGTTCTCGGCGTTCCCGCTGGTGGGCGAGAGCATTGTGAGCTGGCTGTGGGGTGGTTTCTCGGTCGATAACCCGACGCTGAACCGCTTCTTTGCGCTGCATTTCCTGATGCCGTTTGTGCTGGTGGGTGTGGTGATGCTGCATTTGGTGGCGTTGCACCAGCATGGCTCCAACAACCCTACGGGGATTGATGCGACGGGTCCGCAGGATAAAATTCCGTTCCACCCATACTATACCTCGAAGGATTTCTTCGGGTTTGGGGTGTTCTTCATGGTGTTCTCGGCGTTTATTTTCTTTGCGCCGAACTATCTGGGTGACCCTGTGAACTATGTTCCGGCGGATCCGCTGGTGACGCCTGCGCACATCGTGCCGGAGTGGTACTTCCTGCCATTCTACGCCATTTTGCGTGCGATTACGTTTAACATTCCGCTGTGGATTTTGGGCTTCGGTGCGCTGGGGCTGGCGGCGGTGCTGCGTTACACGGATGTGGTGCGTGCTACGTTTGGCGAGCTGGTCGGTTCGTTCCTGCCGAAAAAACCCTGTGGCTGGGGCTGCATTGCGCCGCTGCTGGCGGTGGGTGCGGTGTTGACCATTAGCGGGTTTGCGGGCGGGTATATCCCCTCCAAACTGGCAGGCGTGCTTGCGATGTTCGGTGCGATCGGCATTCTGTTTGCACTGCCATGGCTGGATACGTCGCCCGTGCGTAGCTCGAATTATCGTCCGATTCACAAATGGCTGTTCTGGGTGTTCGTGCTGAACTCGCTGGTGCTTGGCTATTGTGGCTCGCAGCCGCCAGAAGGGATTTTCCCGATTCTGTCGCTGCTGTGCACTGGCTATTATTTCGCGCATTTCTTGGTGGTGTTCCCGCTGCTGGCGCGTATTGAAAAAACCTTGCCGCTGCCGACCTCGATCGGGGTTGCGGTGACCAACAATTCCTCGCACTAGGAGTGACCATGATGTCTAAATCTCTTTCGTATGTTATGGTCGCGGCGGCGCTGCTGGTTGGCATGCCGGCCTTGGCAAATTCCGGCGCGGCGCCACATAAGCAGATCAACTGGTCGTTCGATGGCGTGTTTGGGAAACTGGACAAGCCTTCGGTGCAGCGCGGCTTGCAGGTGTATAAGGAAGTCTGTTCTTCCTGCCATAGCCTGAAGCGCGTGGCGTTCCGCTCGCTCACGGAAATCGGCCTAAGCGAAGCAGAAGCAAAGGCGTTTGCGGCACAATACACCGTGACGGATGGCCCGAACGATGCGGGCGATATGTTCGAACGCGCTGGCCGCTTGTCGGATAAATTCCCTGGGCCTTACGCGAACGATAACGCGGCGCGCGCGGCGAATAACGGCGCGTTGCCGCCCGACATGAGCCTGCTGGTGAAAGCACGCGAGGACGGGGCGAATTATATCTATTCGCTGCTGACGGGCTATGGCCAAGCGGTGCCAGAGCATATCAGTGTGCCGGAAGGGGCGTATTACAACCCCTATATGGCGGGCGGCGTGATCAAGATGGCGCCACCACTGCGCGATGATTCCGTGACCTATCAGGACGCCAACACCAAGGCGACGCTGGACCAAGAAGCACGCGATATCGTGAACTTCCTGCAATGGGCGGCGGAGCCAGAAATGGAGCAGCGCAAGCGCATGGGGATTCATGTGATGCTGTTTTTGGGGATTATGACGACGTTCTTCTACCTCGTCAAAAAACGCATCTGGAGCAATCTGCACTAAGCGCGCGGTGATTGCGGACCATCTGCGTCGTCCTGTCCGTGCTCGAATCCTCACGTAGCGCTGCTACGCTGCGGTTCTGCGCGCGGGCACTCCTAGCATCTGGCCCACACTGACCGCGCTTGGATTGGTGTGTGAAAAAGAGAAGGATTCTTTATGGAATTTCTGAGTGCGGCGTTTTTGGGGGTTGTGGAGGGGTTGACGGAGTTTATTCCCGTTTCGTCCACGGGGCATCTTATTTTGTTTGTGGATTTGCTGGGCTTTCAAGGCCCCTCGGGGCATGTGTTTGAGGTGGTGATTCAGTTCGGTGCCATCCTTGCCATTTTGTTGCTGTATTGGAAAAAGTTTTGGAATGTGCTGGTCACACTTAAGGCGCAGTCTTCGCAGCGCTTTGTGCGCAATATCCTGCTGGCGTTTTTGCCGGCGATGCTGGTGGGCGCGCTGGTGCATGATTTCATTAAAACCGCGTTGTTTAACCCCACGGTGGTGGCATGGGCGCTGATTGCGGGCGGCATTGCGATTCTGGTGATTGAGCGTGTGCGCCCGTCTGCGACGGTGGCATCCACAGAAGAGATGGGCGTGGGCACAGCGCTGAAGATTGGATTGATGCAATGTGTGTCGATGATTCCCGGTGTGTCGCGCTCGGGCGCGACGATTATGGGTGCGCTGCTGTGCGGCATGGAGCGCAAGGCGGCGGCAGAATTTTCATTCTTCCTTGCGGTGCCCACCATGTTCGCGGCCAGTGCGTATGACCTGTATAAGGGCGGCGCGGCGATTGATGCGGCGGGCGCGCAAACCATTGCGGTGGGGTTTGTGGTGTCGTTCCTTGTGGCGCTGGCGGTGGTGCGCTGGCTGGTGGGGTTTGTGCAGCGGCATGGGTTTGAGCTGTTTGCGTGGTATCGCATCGCCGTGGGCATGCTTATTTTAGCGTTGGTATAGCGAACCATCTGCGTCGTCCTGTCTGCGCCCATAATCCCTTACGTAGCGCTGCTACGCGCGGAATTCTGTCCGCATCCACTCCTAGCATCTGGCTCACTCTCCCAACGCTTTGCTTACGCGAGGGTAAGAGCGGGGCGGTTATATCCTTAAGTGGTTGTATTTTTCCGGGATGTTTGTCGTGAGGGGTCGTGTAAATGTCACCGAACTGTCATATAAAGCGCGGCTAATTTTGGTAGAATGGGGATGTTCTTTTCTAAATTTTATTCTGTTGAAATTTAGCTAGAGGCAAAACTTATATATTAATTTTAAATTCAAGGAGAATGAAAAAACTAATTTTATTTTTCTGGATGACAGTTTCTTACCCACAGGAATTGCCTTGGTTCGCGCTTGAGCAAATCAACAGAAAAATTCGTATTCTGGGCGTCGTGGCTATCGCCTATTTCACCGTTGGTGTGGGAGGTAGTCTTGGTCTTCTATATGGCTTTCCCGCAAGTCTATTTGCTTGGGGATTGCTGCTTTTTAATGTGGTGAAGCTACTCGTTGCTTGTTGGATTTACCGTAGTGTGAACTGGCAAAAAAATGGGTGGTGGAGAAGCAAAGAGGCGCCTTAAAGGTTCTCAATTGAAAAATTGAGAACCTTTTCTTTTATCTCCTACGTAGCAGCAGGGATTTGATGAGGCGGATGTCGTAGGCTTTGAGGGCGAGAATGGCGGCGGCGTAGGCGAGGATGCCGAGGGTGATGACGCTGGTGAGGGCGAAGGCTTTGGCGGCGATGTGGTGTTCGTAGTAGCTGGCGAAGAGCGGCTGGATGAGAGTGAGGGCGGCCATCATGACCAGCGATGCGGCCACCATTTTTATCAGGCGGGATTTGAGGAATGTATCTGGCGCGAACTGGCCGCGTTTGCGCAGAATGATGACCATCAGGCCGAGATTGACCCAGCCTGCGATGCTGGTGGCGAGCGCCATGCCGACATATTTCATGTCGAACACGAAGACGAGCAGCAGGTTGAAACATAAATTCACCCCCACACAAGTGACGGCGATTTTGAAGGGGGTTTTGGTGTCGTGGTTGGCATAGAACGCGGGCGCGAATATTTTGACGGCGAGGAAGGCGGGCAAGCCCACGGAGAACGCCATGAGCGTGGTTTTGGTGGCGACCATATTTTCTGCTGTGAACGCGCCGTGTTGGTAGAGCACGCGGATGATGGGCTCGGCGATGACGAACAGGGCGCCGGTGCAGGGAATGCCGAAAAGCAGCACCAATTCCAGCGCGCGGTTCATGCTGTCGTTGGCTGCCATGTGGTCGCCGCTTTTGATTTGGCGGCTGAGCATGGGCAAGAGCGCGGTGCCAACGGCGACGCCGATCATGCCAATCGGCAGTTCAGTGATGCGGTCGGCGTAATAGAGATAGGACACGCCGCCGGCGATGTGGCTGGCGATGACCACATCCACCAACAGGTTGAGCTGCTGCACGCCGGAGCCGAGCGCGGCTGGTGCCATGAGCAGCAGCATGGTTTTGACACTGCGTGTCAGGCGCGGACGTACGATGGGGGGTAACATGTCGTGGCGCACGCAAATGGCGACCAGCCAGCCCAGCTGAACGATACCCGCAATGAACACGCCGTAGCTAAGCGCGTGGGCGGGGGTTTCGCTTGCATCCAGCAGCAGCAACATGGCGGCGATCATGCAGAGATTCAATAGGATAGGGCTGGCAGCGGGGCCGGCGAATTTGCCCATGGAATTGAGCACGCCCCCCAGCAGCGAGACGAGGGAGATGAACAGGATGTAGGGGAAGGTGATTTGGGCGAGGGCGACGGTGAGGTTGAATTTCTCGGGCGCATCCACGAAGCCTGGGGCGAAGAGGGGCATAATCCATGGCATGAAGGTGATGAAGAGCGCATTAATGGCGAGCAGCACGATGAGCAGCACCGCCATGACCTCGCCCGCGAAGCGGAGTGCCTCCGCACGCCCTTTTTCAGTGAGAATGCTGGAGAAGCTTGGGATGAAGGCGGCGTTGAATGCGCCTTCGGCAAAAATGCGGCGGAAGAAATTCGGCAGCTTGAAGGCGACGAAGAATGCATCCGACAGCCAGCTGGCGCCGATGAGGTTGGCCATCAAAATATCGCGCACGAATCCCGTGATGCGCGACAGGAAGGTGAAAAAACCAATTGTGATGGTGGAGCGGACGAGGGACATGGCACTGGTTGTAGCGTGTTGTGTACCGAATGGAAATAGCGATTAACCTCTCCCTTCAGTGCGAGGGGAAGGAAGGGGCGGGAGTTGATTCACCCAACGTGCAAGGGCTCGTTGACCTCTCCCAGCGCAAGAGGTTAAGGTGGCGGCATGAAATTGATTCGACGATTACCTGAGGCGAGTGACGCGGCGACGGCGGTGGCGATTGGCAATTTTGATGGGCTGCATCTGGGGCATCAGGCGGTGATTGCCGCGATGCGGCGTGCCGCCGAGGCACATGGGTTTATTCCGTCCGTGCTGACGTTTGAGCCGCATCCGCGGCGGTTTTTTGCGCCTGCTAGCCCTGCGTTTCGGTTGGAGCGGCTACGTGTGAAGCTGGCGCGGCTGCGCGATGCGGGGGTTGAGCGTGTTTACATGCCGAAATTCAATGCCCCGTTTGCGGCGCTGACGGCGCAGGCGTTTTTGCAAGAGGTGCTGGCGCGGCAATTGGGCGCGCGCGCGGTGATTACGGGCGAGAATTTTGCGTTCGGCAAAGACCGCAGCGGCGACATCGCCACGCTGCGCGCGTGGGGAAGCGCGCATGGGGTGGAGATTATTGCGGTGCCGCCCGTGCGGTTTGGCGAGGCGATTTGTTCCTCCAGCGCGATTCGCGCGGAGCTGGCGGTGGGCGATGTGGTGGCGGCGAAGCATTTGCTTGGGCGCCCCTATCAGCTGACGGGACGCGTGGTGCATGGCGACGGGCGCGGACGCACGATTGGATTCCCCACCGCGAATGTGAGTTTGCCGCCGACACTGAAGCTACCAGCGTATGGGGTGTATGCGGTGCGGGTGGAGATTATAGATGGGGGCCAGCCCCCAAACCCCCTGCGCATGCGCGGCGGCTCGGGATGGAACCCTACGCGTTCATTGGATGGGGGCATCGCCCCCACACCCCCAGACGCGTGCGCGGCGGCTCGGGATGGAACCCTACGCGGCACAGTGGGGCAGGTTTATAACGGCGTGGCGAACCTTGGGGTGAAGCCGACGGTGTCTGTGGATAACCGACCGATGTTGGAAGTGCATCTCTTTGATGTTGTGCAGGATTTATACGGAAAAACGCTGACCGTGACTCTTGTGGATTATGTGCGCCCCGAGCAGAAGTTCGACGGGGTGGCGGCCTTGGTGGCACAGATTGCTGCGGACGCGGCGCGAGCACGAATAATTCTTGAGGAGCAGGCATGATGAAAACCCCACTGGCCACCGCGGCGCTTGCGATATTTTTCCTCGACCAGCTAACCAAATATTGGGTGGTGGAGGGGCTTGGCATGATGCATCGCCCGCCCATCGTGGTGACGGAGTTTTTTAGCCTTGTGATGGTGTGGAACCATGGGGTGAGTTTTGGCATGTTCTCGAACCCTGACAGCATGCTCTCGGCCTATTTGTTGGTGGGGCTGGCACTGGTGATTTCTGGGCTGCTGCTGCGTGCGGCGCGGCAGGCTACGCTGCGGTTGGAAGTGGTGGCGTATGGCATGATTATCGGCGGGGCGATGGGCAATGCGCTCGATCGGGTGCGCTTTGGTGCGGTGGCGGATTTTTTGTATTTTCACCTCGGCCAATGGGGCTATCCGGCGTTTAATGTGGCGGATTCGGCGATCTGTATTGGCGTTGGGTTGTTGTTGCTTACGATGTTCAAAAATTCTAAGGTGACGGCATGAAACAGACGATGACGTATTTTGTTGGCAGAGTGGCACCGCTGGTGGCGATGCTTGCGCTGGCGGCATGCGACAATGCGACGGTTGCGGACACGCTTAGCCTGAACCGTGAAGCGCCGGATGAATTTACCGTGGTCTCGCGCCCACCGCTGACGGTGCCGCCGGAATTTACGCTGCGTCCGCCGCGTGCGGGGGAAGCGCCGCGTGGCGCAACTTCCGATGCGCAAGCACGCGGATTGCTGATTGGCCAAGAAGCAAAGCCCAAAGAAACGATCGAGACGATTGTGGAGCCGAGCTTGCCCACCGCGGTGACGCCTGTGGTGACCAGCGAGGCCCCAAGTGGCGCGGCGGAAACTTTCCTTAAGCGCGCAGGCGCTGCGAATGCGAGCGACACGATTCGCACGCAATTGGGCACGGATGCGACCACGCCCGCAGACACCTCCAAGGCGAAATCGCTGATGGAAAAACTCTCGACGAAAGAAAAGGCCGAGCCTGTGGTGGACGCAAAGAAAGAAGCCGAACGCCTGCGTGACAACAAGGACAAAGGCAAGCCCGCGACTGAGGGCGAAGTGCCGCTGGAAAAACCCGCCACGCCGACGTTGCTGGATAGATTGTTCTAATGCTCACCCGACTCAAACGTATGGCAGTGCCGGCGGCGATGGTCCTTGTGCTGGGCGGCGCTGTGTTTTGGGCCTATACGCGCCTTTCGGCACCGACGGATATTCGTGCTGCGGTGCCGGTGGAGCAGTTTACGCTGGCCAACGGATTGACCGTGGTGGTGATGCCCAACGACCGCATTCCGCTGGTGACGCATTTGCTGCTGGTGAAGGCGGGCGCGGCGGATGATCCGTATGGCAAGACGGGGTTGGCGCATTATCTTGAACATTTGATGTTCACGGGCTCGCAGAATTATCCGGAAGGGATGTACGACCAGACCATCGCGCGGGTGGGGGGCGAGCAGAATGCCTATACGAACAAGGATTATACGCTCTATTACGCCACGGTGGCGAAAGAGCATTTGCCGACCGTGATGGCGATGGAGGCTGACCGCTTGCAGCATCTGCTGTTCGACCCTGCCAAGGTGGCGCGCGAGCTGAGTGTGATTACGGAAGAGCGCAACCAGCGCACTGAAAATAGCGCGCCTGCCCAGCTGGCCGAGCAGCTGACGGCGCTGACATTTTTGAACCATCCGTATCATCACCCGACGATTGGGTGGGCGGAGGACATTGCCAGCCTGACGGGCGACGATGCCAAGGCGTTTTTCACCCAATATTACCGCGCGAGCAACATGGTGTTGTTGGTGGCGGGCGATGTTTCGGTGTCGCAGGTGCGCCGCTATGCGCAGCGTTACTATGGCAGCCTTGCGGCGGGTGCGGCGCCCAAGCGGGACTGGCCGAAAGAGCCGCCGCTGCGGCTGACGCGCCACGCCACGATGGAAGATGCGAAGGTGCATGAGCCGCGCTTATTGCGTTATTATACCGCGCCGAGCATTCGTGATGGGGCGACGGTGCATGCGTTGCCGCTGACGCTGCTGGCGCAATATTTGGGCGGCAGCGAGAGCAGTGTGCTTTACCAACGGCTGGTGCGCACCGAGCAGGTGGCAAGCCAAATTGATGTCTCCTATGACCCGTTTGCGATTGGGCCGGAGCTGTTTCAAATTAGCGCGGTGCCCGCGCCGAACGTGACGCTGGAGCAGCTGGAAGCCGCGCTCGATAAGGCGTTGGCGGATATAGTGGCGCAGCTGCCGCCGAGCGATGCATTCGCGCGCGCCAAAACGCAGGTGAAGGCGGAGGCGATTTTTGCGCGCGACGGTCTTTCGTCGGTCGCGCATTTGGTGGCGTCGCTTTATGCACGCGGGATGGACGAGCAGCTGTTCTACACATGGGCAGAAAAGATTGATGCGGTGACGCCGCAGCAGGTGCAGGCCGCGGCCGCGGCGGTGCTGGCGCCGTCGCGTCGGGTGACGGGGTATTTGTTGCCGGCCGCAAAGGCGGAGGCAGCGCATGAGTAAATGGATTTACGCAGCAATCATGGCAGCGATGCTTGGGGTTGCGGCCTCGGCGCAGGCGGAAGTTGCGGTGAAGACAGCGCGCATCGGGCACGGGGTGGAGGCGTGGTATATTCAAAACGCCACCGCGCCGATTGTGGATGTGATGCTGCATTTTGAAGGTGCAGGCAGCGCCAGCGACCCCGAGGGCAAAGGTGGCCGCGCGGCATTTGCCGCAGCGATGATGAGCGAAGGCGCAGGGGGGTTGAGCGCCCAAGCCTTTGCTGAAGCGCTGGAGGCGCATGCGATTTCGCTCTCCATCAATGCCAATGCCGACCATTTGACGCTGCATGTGCGCTGCTTGCGCGAGCATGCGACGCGCGCGGGCGAGCTGCTTGCCTTGGCGCTGACCCAGCCCAGCTTGGCCGAACCCGACATGGCGCGGGTGCGCACGCAGATTCTTTCCTTGCTGTCGCAGCTGGAAGAAAGACCGCATTATCAGGCGCAAAAATTGCTCAACGCGCGGGCATTTAAGAACCATCCCTATGCGAATTTTCCGTATGGCACGCCGGCCACGGTGACTACGCTGGGCGCGCAGGATGTGCGCGATTATATCAGCACTTATGTGACGCGGGGGAATCTGAAAATCTCGGCAGCGGGCGATGTGGATGAGGACGTGCTGGAGGCGATGCTTTCGCCGGCGGTGGAGGCGCTTGCCTCGAACGATTCGGGCGCGGTGGCGGTGACGCAAACCATGCCGCAAGGTGGCGGTGAAACGCTGAAGCAAATTACCGTGCTGCCGCAAACGGTGATCACGTTTGTGGCACCCGGAATCGCGCGCAGCGACAAGCGGTTTTATGCTGCGTTTTTGCTGAACCATATTTTGGGTGGTGGCAGTTTAAGTTCGCGCTTGGGGCTGGTGCTGCGGCAGAAAGAGGGCTTGGCCTATAGCGTGGATACGGATTTGGATGTGCGGCGCGGAACGGCGCTGTTTTCCGGCGCGCTGGCCACCCGCAACGCCACGGCAGAAAAGGCGCTTGCCACCTTGAAAGCAACGCTGGCGGAAGTGCGTGAAAAAGGCGTGACGACGCAGGAATGTACGGACGCGAAGGGCTATGTGCTTGGGCATTTGCCGCTGCAGATGGATAGCACGAGCGGCGCGTCCTCCATGCTGTTTAGCATGCAGCTTTATGGGCTGGGCGAGGATTACCTGACCAAGCGCGTGGCGTATTTTCAGGATGTTTCCTGCGCCGACATCAACGCGGTGGCGCATGAATTGCTGGCGCCGGAGAAGATTCTTTATGCCATCGTCGGCGGTACGGCGGATGTGGGTGCGCCGGTGGCTAGCGCGCCCGCCAGCAACCGTCACGACGCACGTTAGGAATCTGCGTGAAAACGGGCGATCTACGTCGTCCTCGTCGTGCTCGAATCCTCATGTAGCGCTGCTACACTCCGGTTCTGCGCGCGTCGACTTCTCGTATCTCACCCATTTTGACGCAGATTTTTTTGATAAGCGTTGATGTGACTAAAGATGGATTGCAGCTTTCGTTGGGATGATGAAGCGGGTAGAATTACGGCATGAACAGTGCCCTTCACAAACCGATTGAGACGCCTTCGCAGATTCGCCGTTTGCCGATGACGCTCGTCAACCAAATTGCGGCGGGGGAAGTGATTGAGCGGCCAGCCTCCGTGGTGAAGGAGCTGGTGGAGAACGCGATTGATGCGGGCGCGAGCGACATTGAGGTAGCGCTGGAGAATGGCGGCACCACGCTGATTCGGGTGCGCGATAATGGGCGGGGCATGAACCCGACGGATTTGGCGCTGGCGGTGGAGCGCCACGCGACGAGCAAGCTGCCGGACGATGATTTGCTGGCGATTCACTTTATGGGTTTTCGTGGGGAGGCGTTGCCTTCCATCGGCTCCATTTCGCGCCTCACCATCACCAGCCGCGCGCGCGGGGCGGTGGATGCGTTTTCGCTGCATGTGGAAGGTGGCGCGGTGGGGGAGATTACGCCTGCATCGCTTGCGGGTGGTACGCTGATTGAGGTGCGGGATTTGTTCTATGCGATTCCCGCGCGGTTGAAGTTTTTGAAATCCGCGCGCACGGAAATTACCAACGCGGTGGATATTATTGAGCGCCTCGCTATGGCGCATCCCGATATTCGGTTTCGCATTAGCCATGACGGCCGGATGATGCGGGATTTTCCTGCCCTCACGCAGGATTGGCTGAGTGCTGCGCCGCTGCGGCTGGAGAAGATTTTGGGCGCGGGATTTGCGGCGAATGTGGCGGCGGTGGAGGGCGAGCGCGAGGGCATTCGCGTGACGGGGTTTGCAGGCTTGCCGACCTATCACCGTGGCACGAATCAGGCGCAGTATTTGTTTGTGAACCGCAGGCCGGTGCGCGACCGTTTGTTGCTGGGTGTGATTCGCGCGGCCTATCAGGATTATCTGGCGCGGGACAGGCACCCTGTGGCGGTGTTGTTTTTGGAAGTGCCGACATCTGAGGTGGATGTGAACGTGCACCCCGCGAAGGCGGAGGTGCGGTTCAAAGACAGCCAAATGGTGCGCGGCTTGCTGCTGGGCGCGGTGCGCGCGGCGATTGGGGCGACCTCGCAACGCGCATCTACCACCGTTGCAGAACAAGCGCTTTCGTCGTTTCGAGCGGAACCGTATGGCGCGCAGGAAGCGGCGCTGAACAAAATTTCTGGTAATCCGTATGCGGCGCCAGCGGCAGGGTTTGCGGCACCCAACGTGCCGCTCTGGGGCAAAGAGTATTTACCGCCGCAGCATAAGGCACAAGCGCCGCAGGCGGCACAAGTGGCGGCCTATGCGGATGCGCCGCTGGGGGCCGCCGTGGCGCAGCTGCATAATACCTACATCGTGGCGCAGACGAAGGACGGGTTGATTCTCGTCGATCAGCATGCGGCGCATGAGCGGATTATGTATGAGAAATTCAAAGCCCAGATGAGCGCCGATGGTGTGGCGCGGCAGATGTTGCTGCTGCCCGAAGTGGTGGAGCTGAGCGATGCGCAGGCGGCGCGGCTGCTGGCACGCACGGAGGAATGGGCGAAGCTGGGACTGATTCTGGAAGGCTTTGGCGAAACCACGGTGCTGGTGCGCGAGGTGCCTGCGATTTTGGGCGATAGCGATGTGGCAGGGCTGGTGCGCGACTTGGCGGATGATCTTTCTTTGTATGCGGAAGGATTGGCGTTGGCAGACAAGCTGGAGGCGATTTTAAGCACCATGGCGTGCCATGGAAGTGTGCGCGCGGGCAGAACCATGCGGATTGATGAAATGAACGCTCTGCTGCGCCAGATGGAGGCCACGCCGTTTAGTGGCCAGTGCAATCATGGGCGCCCGACCTATGTTTCCCTAGCGAAAGCGGATGTAGAGAAGCTGTTTGGGCGCAGATAGCGGCGTGAAAGCGAACCATCTGCGTCGTCGGAACCTTTTTTAGAATGCTCACGTAGCGCTGCTACGCTGCGCTTCTAAAAAAGAACCCTCCTAGCATCTGGCTCACTTTGACACCGCTTGGAAAGAGAGTGATTATCGTGCGTAGCCCTCCATGGCGAGCCACGAGCGCTAGCGAAGTGAGGGGGAGAGCGGTAGCGGGGGGCGGGACGCCCCCTCGCGCCATAGGCGCAATCAAGACTAGTGCTTGAAGTGACGCATTCCGGTGAAGAGCATCGTGATGTTGTGGTTCTTGGCGGCGGTGATGACTTCTTCGTCGCGCATGCTGCCGCCCGGTTGGATGATGAGGGAGATGCCAGCGCTGGCGGCGAGTTCGACATTGTCTGCGAAGGGGAAGAAGGCGTCGGATGCGAGGGTGCTGCCTGCGGTGTCGTGGCCGTGTTGTTTGGCTTTTTCGATGGCGATGCGCACGGAATCCACTCTGGACATTTGCCCAGCGCCCACGCCGATGGTGGCGCCGTTCTTCACTAGCACGATGGCGTTGGATTTCACGTGTTTGACGACATTCCATGCCAGTGCGGCATCCACCAATTGTGCGGCGGTGGCTTCGCTGCCGCTGACCTGTTTCCATTCGGATTGCGGGCTGGTGGTGTTATCCTGTTGCTGCACCAAATAGCCGCCGCTGATGGCGTTGATGACCCAGCCGCAAAGGGGGGAGGCGTGGGTTTCGGGCGTGGCGACGAGCAGGCGCAGATTCTTTTTCGCGGCGAGGGCGGTTCGTGCTTCTTCGGTGAAATCGGGGGCAATGATGACTTCCAGAAACAGACTGCCGATGGCGGTAACAAGTGCGGCATCCACAGGCTGGTTGACGGCGAGGATGCCGCCAAACGCGCTGACAGGATCCGACGCAAGCGCGCGGGTGAAGGCGGTGGTGATATCATTCGCCGTGGCGACACCGCAGGGGTTGGCGTGCTTTATCAGGACGGCAGACGCGTTGCCTAAACTACTGGCGATTGCCCATGCGGCTTCGGCGTCGGCGAGGTTGTTATAGCTGAGCTCTTTGCCTTGCAATTGCTGTGCACCCGCGATGCCGCCGCGTGCATCCAGCCGCTGATAGAGGGCGGCGGCTTGGTGGGGATTTTCGCCGTAGCGCAGCGGTGTGGAGAGTTTTGCATCCAGCAGATATTCTGGCCACGGCGTTTCGTTTGCGGTGCCGCTTAGCCAGCTTGCAATCAGCGTGTCGTACGCCGCGGTGCGGGCGAAGGCTTTGGCGGCAAGGCGCGTGCGCAGGGCAGCAGCCACGGCGTTTTGGTTTTCTTTCATCGAGGCGGTCACGATTTCGTAGTCGGCCACATCCACAATCACGGTGACGCTTTCGTGGTTTTTGGCGGCGGAGCGAATCATCGCGGGCCCGCCGATATCGATGTTTTCGATGAGATGCGCCGCATCTTTGGTTTTATTGAGGGTGGTTTCAAACGGGTAGAGATTCACGACGAGCAAATCGATCATGCCGATGCTATGCGCATTCGCGGAGTGCATGTGCGCCGCATCGGCGCGACGGGCGAGCAGGCCGCCATGCACCACGGGGTGCAGGGTTTTGACGCGGCCATCCATCATCTCGGGGAAGCCTGTTACGTCACTGACATCGCGCACGGGGATAGCGTTATCGCGCAGGGTTTGGGCGGTGCCGCCGGTGGAGAGAATTTCGACCCCCTGTGCGGCGAGGAATTGCGCAAAGGGGATGAGGCCTTCCTTATCGGAAACAGAAATGAGGGCGCGGCGGATGGTCATGAGGCGGTTCCTGTGGTGTATTCGCTCACGATTTTCGCAAGCAGGGGTGGGATGCTGGCCGATTCGCCCGCAGCGGCGGCGGCAATGCAGCGGGTGATGGCGTTTAGGATGGTGCTGCGGTCGAGCGTTTGGGCGCGGGCGAGATGGATGAGTGCGTGGTTGGTTTTCAGCATGTCCTCGCCGCCGAGGAACAGTTCCTCGAACAGTTTTTCGCCTGCGCGCAGGCCAGTATAGGTGATGGCGATGTCGGTGTGGGGGGTAAGGCCTGCGAGGCGGATCATTTGCACGGCGAGGTCGGTGATGTTGACGGGTTCGCCCATATCCAGCACGAAAATGGGGGCGCGGTCGCCGTCGCTGAGTACGGCGGCTTGCAGCACCAGCTGCACCGCTTCGCTGATGCTCATGAAATAGCGGGTCATCTCGGGATGGGTGACGGTGACGGGGCCGCCGCGGGCGATTTGGCGCTGGAACAGCGGCACCACGGAGCCGGTGGAATTGAGCACATTGCCGAAGCGCACGGTGACAAAACGGGTGGGGCTGTTTTCCTGCGCGAGCATTTGGCAGTAGATTTCCGCCGCACGTTTGGTGGCGCCCATGACGCTGACGGGATTTACCGCTTTGTCGGTGGAGATTTGCACCATGGTGGCGACGCGGTGGGCGACGCAGGCATCTGCCACGTTTTTACTGCCGGCGATGTTGGTGAGCACGGCTTGGTCGGGGTTGGCTTCGGCCAGCGGCACATGCTTGATGGCGGCGGCGTGGAAGACCAATTCGGGCCGGAAATGGGTGAAGGCGCGGGCAAGCTGTTCGTGGTCGCGCACGTCGCCGATGATGGCGTGGCGGGGAAGGGCGGGGGCGAGTTCGCCCACTTGCTGGTCGATGCGGTAGAGATGGTATTCCGACTGTTCGAACAGCAGCAATTCGGCGGGTTCGAAGCCGATGATCTGGCGCACCAATTCCTGCCCGATGGAGCCGCCGGCGCCCGTGACCAGCACGCGTTTTTGTGCAATCATGCTGTGCATGGCGGCGCGGTCGAGCACGGCTTCGGGGCGGCCTAAAATATCCTCCACCGCGACGGCGCGCACGTCGTGTACGCGGTCGCCGCTTTTGAGTTCGGTGAGCGATGGCAGGCGGGCGAGGGTGAGATTTTGGGCATTTGCCACTTCCATCAGCGCTTCGAAGGCGAGGCGGTCGATGGTGGGCACGGCGAGGATGAGGCGCGCGACGCGGCGGCCTTTGCGCTCGAGTTTGCGCAGGATATAGCCCAGTTCATGTTGTCCGCCATAAATGCGCACATGCTGGATTTCGCGGCCATGCTGGCGGGTGTCGTTGTCTACGAGCCCGACCACACGGTAGGGGAAATCGATGCTGCGCACGGATTCGCGGATGAAGGCTTCGGCTTGCGGCGTGGCGCCGATGAGCAGTACGTTGACGCGGTTTTCGGGCTTGCCCATGAGGCGGGAAATGAGCGCGCGGTCGTGTAATAAGCGCCAGCTCACGCGCCCCGACATGAGGCAGAACATCAGGGTCATCCAGTGAATGATGGGCACGGAGCGTGGCACGTTTTCCAGCCGGATGGCGGCGAAGAGGATGAGGTAAAACAGTAGCAGCGCGAGCGTGCTGGCGCGGGCGATGGCGGTGAGATCGGACAGCGAGGTATAGCGCCAGAAATGGCGGTAGGCGCGGGCATAAAGCAGCATGGCGAGTAGCAGCAGCGCGAAGAGGGCGGCGGCTTCGACCAAATAACTTTCGGTGTGGGTGAGGGTGCGTGCACCGAGGCGCAGATACAGCGCGAGGGCGAAGCTGATTACGCCCATCGCGGCGTCGTGCATGATGGCGAGGAAGTTGAGCGGCGGAAGCTTAAAAAGTGAACGCATGGTTTTTTCTGCTTGGGTCGTGCGCGAGGCTGTAGGCGAGGGCGCCGCCCCATGCGCCAAGGCTAACGAGGGCGGCAAGCCACGCGCCGGTGAGGGCAGCCAAGGCGATGAAAGCGGCAACGAGGAAGGCAAGGGCGGGACGCGCGGCGCCGAGGCTTGCAGCGCCTGCGCGGGCACGGGTGGTGGCGAGCAGGGACGCGATGAGTAGCAGCGCATCCACCGTCAGGTAGCTGGCGCCAGAGAAGAGCGGGGCGACACATAGCGGCACGAGTGGCGCGGTGAGGCAGAGGGCGCTTTGGGTGTAGGATTCCGGCAGCAGTGTGCTGCTGAGGGTGATGGCCAGCAGCATTGCCGCCACCAACGCACCGATGACGAAAACAGGAAGCCCCGCCATGGCGACGAGCGGCAGGCCGCTAAGGCCAATGGCTGCCGCGAAGGCGGGCACGCCATAATGCAGCAACGGGGCGGAGGGAAGGATGCGGGCAAGCGCGGGGGTGGCCAGCAGCGTGAGTGCACCGATGAGGATGGCGGCGGGGGCACCCACCACCACTAAGAAGGCGATGGCGCAGCACAGGGCAATGCTGCCGTGGCTGATTTTTTGCGGCCCGCCAAAAAGGGTGACGGCGCGCGTGGCGGCCATGGCCACTGCCCACGCGAGGAAGGCGGTGGAGGCGCATAAAATGAGAATGTAACTGGCAACGAACATCACGGGCGAACCCTAGTCGGGTTTGGGGGTGATGTCTATGCTTGCTATGCGGCGGTGATGGCTTGGACTTGGCGCAGGGCGACGACCAGCATCGGGTAATCGAGGCTGACTTGCGCGCGCAGGTCGGCCACGAAACGCTGATGGCGGGTGAGCGCTTCGGCGTTGGCGTCGTTCCATTTGGCGGCCACATCCGTTTTGCCTTTGCTGTAGCGGGCGATAGCGGTGAGGCTGACGCGGCGCTGGGCTTCATACAGCTCCACCACCAAGGCTTTCACGGCTTGCTGCTGCCAGTAATTGTCGGCGGGCAGATTTTCGGCACTGCCGCGCAACCAGCCGAGGCTTAGGGTGGCGCCCAGCTGGAAGTAGAGGCGACCAGCGGTGAGCACCGGCAGTTTGCTGCTGCGCGCGATGTCGATGATGTCGCAGGCGGCGCTTTGAATTTCGAGCGTGGCGATGCGGCGCGCCAGTTTGGGCGGCACGGATTGTGCGACCAACTGCTCCACATTCGCGGCGAAGGAGGCACGCAGGCTGTCGCTCATCAGGCTTTCGGCATGCGCGTCGATTTCGCGGATGCTTGGCGCATAGGTGGCGACGAGTTGCGACAAGGTGCGGTCCTTTTTGTAATGCGCGAGGAACCAACGGCAATAATGCTCGATGAAGCGGTTGAGGCGCACGAACAGGGCGCATTGCACGTCGGCGCTAATGGCGGTTTGTGCCTCGATTTCGCCCCAGAGTTCGCGCAGGTTGAACACGTCGCGCGTGGCGATGTAGGCCTGTGCGATGTCTGCTGCGGGCATGCCTGTGGCGGCCATCAGGCTTTGCGCGAAAGAGAAGCCAGTGCGGTTGACGATGGAGTTGGTGACCATGGTGGCCACAATCTCGCGGCGCAGGCGGTGCGATTTAATGTCGCGCGCGAAGTCTTTCTGCATGGCTTTTGGGAAATAGCGCAGCAGGTCGGCTTCGAAATAGGCATCGTCGAGTGCGGGAGCATCCTTCAACGCGTTGAACAGATCCATCTTCGCGTAGGCGAGCAGCACGGCGATTTCCGGACGGGCAAGGCCTTGCTTGGTGCTGCGCAATTCGGCGAGCTGTTTGGTGTCGGGCAGGGCTTCCACCTCGCGGTTGAGGAAGCCTTTGCTTTCGAGCTCGGTCATCAGTTGCGAGGCGGGCTCCAGCAATGCGGTGCCTTGCATTTGGGCGATGGAGATGGCTTGGGTTTGCAGACGGTTGTCGCGCAATACCAGTTCGCCCACTTCCTCGGTCATTTTCTTGAGCACGGCGTCGCGCTGCTTGAGCGTGATGCGTTTGCTGCTGATGGCCGAACCAAAGGCGATTTTGATGTTCACCTCGTGGTCGGAGCAATCCACGCCGCCGGAATTGTCGATGGCGTCGGTGTTGATGCGGACGCCTTTGCGGGCATATTCGATGCGCCCGCGCTGGGTGAATCCGAGGTTGCCGCCTTCGCCAATGATTTTGGCGCGCAGTTCGCCGCCATTGATGCGCAGTGCATTGTTGGCGCGGTCACCCACGGATTCGTTGCTCTCGGTCGCGGCTTTGACATAGGTGCCGATGCCGCCATTCCACAGCAGATCGACCGGCGCGCGCAGGATGATTTTGATGAGCTCATCCGGTGTGGCTTTTTGTGCGTCGGTGCCAAGGGCGGTGCGCATTTCGGGCGTGGGATCATTTCTTCATGAATTTTTTCACCTGGTCTTATACCAATAACTTCTTGCTTACAATTAGGAGCAATTGCTTCCGCAACGTCGGTAATTCTATAAGATGGTATTTTGGGTATGAAAATTTCGCCACCCCATGCATGCTCAATGGCATGCATAACCATATCTACACCTCCTTGGAGGGAAATGTTAAAACGAGTCATCTTAGGATCTGTGATAGGTAATACTCCTTCAGATCGTTTTTTCAGAAAGAACGGAATAACAGACCCATTGGATCCCATTACATTGCCGTATCTAACAACTGAAAATTTAATTGGATTGGAGCCTTTGATGTTATTTGCAGCAACAAAAAGCTTATCCGATGTCAGTTTGGTAGCTCCATATAAATTTATAGGCGCACAAGCTTTGTCTGTTGATAATGCGACCACATTTGAAACGCTTGTTTTTAGAGCTGCATTGATAACATTTTGAGCGCCACCAACATTTGTTTTAATGCACTCTTCAGGATTATACTCTGCTAAATGAACGTGCTTCATTGCTGCAGCATGAATCACAACATCTACGCCCTGAAATGCCCTAACTAATCTTTCTTCATCCCGGACATCTCCTAAAAAATA
>JACCDH010497069.1_pt1 | contig 31381 bp, 24 predicted proteins | sample 7442481 | NCBI WGS metagenome assembly JACCDH01 (sample SAMN15323433, study PRJNA562643) | freshwater metagenome | isolation source: river surface water | place: USA:Blue River Watershed | collected 2017-08-15
CGAGCATAAGCAGTGGTCCCATTACTTACGACTGAATTTGATAAAACAATGCCATCGCTGTCAGTATCTCCGGCCAGGATAGTATACCTAAAGGTATGAGTGGTGCTTGTGGTACTGGTTGTTGCAACCAAAAGTTTTGGAGACGCTCCCACAGTGATACTAATCCGTGGGTGAGTACTGTTAACAAGAGTCGTGACTGGTTCGCTGAATGTTACAGTAAAATCAAGATTGTCTCCTTCTTTATATGTGCCATTTGCAATTGCAGGCACAACTGAAGTGACTGTAGGAGATGTCGTATCAACTAAGACTCCCGTCGTTGCACTTGTTAAAACTCCGGCCGGAGTAGGAAGAGCAGTGTAAGATAAAACACTCGCTGCGTTTCCTGCTTGATCCTTGATTGTTGCAGCGCCTGCAAAAGGAGAAACAAGAGTGATACCATCGCTGTCATTTCTTCCGGTGATGGAGATGGGTCTATGGGTGATTGCGGCCTGATTGTTCCCTGAAGACCATTCTGCCTTAACCGTAGAGCCACCAATATCCATAGAGAGGTATGCATCACCTGTTGCAGTTCCACTGTAATTAACGGCTTCATTCCATGTTACAACAAACAACATCAAAGATGAGACAGAGGGTGAAACGAGAGAATAAACAGCACTCGCTGGAGGGGCAATACTCGCAATCGTTGGTTTAACTCCATCAATTCGAGTTGTTGATAAACTTGCAGTGGGGAGAGTTAAAAGAGTATTTGTATTTTGGATATCAGTGATAACACCGCCGTTTAAAACAATATTTCCTAGACCAATTGTGCCATCCGTATCGAGGTCGCTTTCTTGAATGGTGTACCGAAAAACTAATGACGTTTGACCATTTCCTCCTGAGAGATAGCTTGCTTGACGAGGAGTTGATCCAACGGTGAGTGCAATGTAGGGAGTTCCTCCAGTTTGAGTCACATACATTGGTGTGTTGAAGCTTACTGTAAGATTTAAATCTTGCCCAATAATCCAGGTGTTGTCTGGAGAAGCTCCACCCCAGATTGGTATAGTACTGTCAACGTTACGTGCTACGGCCGTTGCTTGAGGTTGAATAGCATTTAACAAAATGCCTGTGGTGTTTGGAAGAGAAAAGGCATTATTTAATGAATTGGCAAAATAGGATACTGAAGGAGCTGCAGAAACAACAATGTCGCCAGAGTTTTGAACGATACTTCCAGTTACCGCAATACCGTTAGTATCAACATCTCCAGGAATGGCCGTATATCTGAATGTAAGTTCAGTCGTTCCGTGACCTGCAACGTACTGCGCTTGTCTCGTATTTGACCCGATGACAATGTCTATATACGGAGTTCCGGATACATTAACTGCGCGGTCAAATGTTAGTTTAAAATCAAGCTCATCATTAGCAAGATAAGTTTTGTTAATTGGGAAGGTCTTTCCAATTACGTACGGGTACTGCCCGTTAACATCAACGCTATTACTGTAAGTAATTACAGATGCTATATATGAACTGAAATCAAGTGAAGAGTCATTTCCTACAGCATCTTTGATGGTGCCGTCTACAAGAGGGGATGTGATACTATTGTAACCATTTGTGTCTACGACTGAGGTCGTGATTGTATAAGTAAAGACGAGGGTGCTTGATCCTGAACCGGATGAGTAGTTGACATCGACCGAGGTTCCTCCAAGGTTCATAACAAATTTGGGCGTTCCTGTCACATACACTGATTCAGAGAATACGAGCCTGAAACTTAAAACTTCGTTTGCTCGATAAAGCCCCACTAAATTGAGTAGAGAGAAAGAGGAGATCGTTGGTGATGCGGTATCAACTTTCAGAAGAGGATAATTTGTGAGTGTGACGGTTGAGACGTCGCAATTGGTTGCCACTCCATCTTTACTGAATTGGATTGTACTTCCATTCAGTTCGAGTGCGTTGATATCAATACCGTTGGTGTCATTATCTCCGGCCACGAAAGTGTACGAAAACTGAAGAGTTCGAGGAGCCGTTTGTGAAACAAAGGTCGCGTATTTTGTTGTCGCCCCAACGGTGAGTTTGATACGAGGAGATCCCCCTGTCGTAACTAAAGTCATGTCAAATGGGAAAGTTGCTTCCAGAGTGAGTGTCTCACCTTCAATGTAAGTCATGTTGGCGGGTCTTGTGATGGTAAACTTATTCGTCGTAGGAATATGTCCTGAAATCAGGGTATCTGAAGTCGTTGCTTCTTTGACCTGGCAGGATGCCAGGAAAAGGAGAACTGTTAGGAGGATAATTGTTTTAAAGTATTCCATCTCAAGAATTTTATCGGAGCTCTCAAAGGATCTTTTGAACAAGGCCTAATGAAGTAGGCATAAATTGCCATGGTTTGAATTCCTACTAAAACACGCGAGAATAGAGTCTAAAATTATATGCGGCAAATAATATTTTTGAGTCTATATTTTCTTGTCGGTTGTGCTACCAGATACATCATTCCGGGTAATCGATTTATTACGCCTGAATCTCAAGGTGAGTTTTTAAGAGGGCAATTAGAGCTTCAACAAACGGGCGCTAATCAATTAACAGCTGACTTAAGTAACGGATCAGTTTCAGATGGAGTTACTTACACTGATGTGACAAGACTTGGATTTCTCTTCTCGAGCTCGATATTTAATAAGTTTGATTTTGTCTGGTCTCACACGGGAGGAGGAAACTCTCTCTTTGGAGTAAAGCTTCAACTCCTGGGAGATTCAAAGGTCTCGAAAGGAACAGGGCATAAGGTCGCCTTTGCTGCTCTCGGTGGGGCTAATGATCATGAAACCGGTGATACCGCCGTAAAATTTCGTCTATCGGGTAAGGAGTATGTGAGTTTATATGGTTATCGTATCACAGAGAATTTTTTGCCTTATATAAGTTTTTCATATGGAACCTACAACTTCTCTGGCGAGGTTTCGTCTAGTAATCCGGCCATTAATGGGCTCAAGCCAAGTTATGAAACAAAAGTCCGAAGCCTTAATAGTGGGATTGAATTAACTTACGAAGCAATTTCTTCTAAGCTTGAGGCATCCTATCAGCAATTAAACACTGGTGATACAAAACAACGCACGCATTTTGTTTACGGTTATTCTATTGGTTACAATTGGTGAGCGGACCTTTGTGCCTGTGCTTGAGCAGATCGCATCCATCTCTTAAAATAGTTATATGAGAGCAGCAGGGTTAAAGACTCTTTCCCTATTTGGACTATTCTGGCTCATGATCGGGCCAACATTTGCAAAACTTGATTTTGAGGATCATGCGTTTCCTGAGTTCATCACATCAGCACGTGCTCTTGCGATGGGAAATGCTTACATTAATAAAGTCGATGATTCATGGGCCGCATTTTATAATCCCGCAGGCCTAGGCTCAGTGAGAGAAGCACATTTTCATATTGCAAACGTTCATGCTGAAGCCAGTAACGGACTTTTGAACTTAGTTACAAAAGGTGCGGCCTACGAGATCCCGAGTAAGTATATGAACTCCCTTGATCAGAATGCATTAAGAACAGAACTCGCAAGTCAGCAAGGTAAGCTTTTTCATTCAAGATTTAACTTCTTTCCTAATATCACTGTAAGAGGATTAACACTGGGGTATCTTTACACTCAAAGAAACAGGGCGATCATTAATACAGATACGGCCAATGAGTTTGAAGTTGCTGAAAGACGAGACCAGGGACCAGTTCTTGCACTTAATGCTTCTCTTTTCGGAGGTGTTTTTAAAATAGGTGCAACCGCAGTTTATCTAAACCGCAGTGACCTTTATAAATCTTTTGGTCCGCTTGCTCCTGTTGCCATTTCTGGTGCTGACTACAAACAAGGTAAAAGCCTTCAAGTGACTGCGGGTACAAGGTTAACAATTCCATTTGCACTTCTTCCCACTTTTTCTGCCGTGCTGAGAAATGCTACAAGTAATGACTGGGAAGACCTAAAGGGAGCAGGTGCGCCTGATAAAATTAAACAAACGCTCGACGTCGGTTTTTCGATAACACCTCAAATTAGTAAATCCTCACGCGTTCACATGGAAGTGAATCTGAAAGACGTAAACAATTCCTATGACACGAGCTCGAGGCGTCGAGCTGCTGCAGGGATTGAGTTAGATTTTTATCGCCGCCTTTTTCTTCGTGGTGGATGGGGAGATGGCTGGGGATCTGGGGGAATTGGTGTCAGGAACAGATCGTTTATGCTAGACCTCACCACTTATGCCGTGGATAGATCCTTAGATGGATTTCGAAAAGAAGAAGATCGGCGCTGGGCCTTTTCTTTATCGGTTGGCTTCTAATTTTAAGACATTAGACTCTCTTTTGTCTCTGTATTACCTCCCATACAGCTTCCCAATGAATATTCAGTCTGGTAGAAGAGTGAATCCTTTAACTGAAGGTTCGAATCCTTCCACTTTTTTAAGTGAAACACTCAACAGGAGTATCTCTTGGCATCACACAATCCATACGCCGCATTCTTAGATAAGCTTGAAAAACCAGCTCGCTACATTGGTGGAGAACACTTTGTTATCAAAAAAGACTGGGATTCCAGCATTTCGCGTGTGGCCCTTTGTTTTCCTGATACATATGAAATCGGAATGAGTCATCTCGGGATGAAGATCCTGTACGATGAAATTAATCAGCATCAAGGACTCCTTGCAGAACGAGTTTTTGCTCCTTGGATTGATTTAGAAAAAGAAATCAGAGAAAGAAATCTTCATTTAGTTTCGTTAGAAAATTTTAAGCCCCTTAAGGACTTTCATATTGTAGGATTTTCTCTCCAGTATGAAATGTCCTATTCAAATATCCTAAACATGCTAGATCTCGGCGGAATTTCGATTTGGACGAAAGACCGTCGTGAAGAAGAGCCGTTTGTCATTTGTGGTGGTCCATGTGCCACGCATCCAGAGCCAATTGCGCCTTTTATGGACTTCGTTGTTATTGGGGATGGAGAAAAGTTATTTGCGCGAATCACTCACTTTATCGGAGAGGCTCGGGCCCAAGGATTAAAGCGCGACGAAATCTTATTTGAGCTCGCGAAGTGGAAGGGGATTTATGTCCCTAAGTTTTACGATACGGCCATTGATCCGATGACCCAGATGGAAGTCGTGACTTCTCCTAAAGCAGAGTTTGTGGGAGTGATTCCAGAGCGAGTTGAAAGATACTTTGTGGATAACCTCGCAAATTATCCTTTTCCAACTAAATCGCCTATTCCACACATGACGGCGATTTTTGATCGCTTTTCAGTTGAGCTTGCGCGTGGATGCACAGAAGGCTGTCGTTTCTGTCAGGCCGGGATGATTTATCGTCCAGTGAGAGAGAGAAATCCTGAAAATGTAGTTGCGATGATGATGGACGGTCTTAAGAACGGTGGATTTGATGAAGCCTCGCTCACTTGTTTATCAACAGCTGATTACTCAGCGGTAACACCGCTTGTAATTGAGCTCCTAGATAAATTGCATGCAGAAAACGCAACTCTTGGTATTTCATCGCTTCGTGCTTACGGACTTGATGAACGCATCTTGGATAAACTTGCAGAGGTTAAAAATACATCCCTCACTTTTGCTCCGGAGGCGGGCTCGCAAAGAATGAGAGATGTGATCAATAAAAATATCTCTGAGGAAGATTTGCTCAACACTGCTCAGAATGTCTTCTCACGTGGATGGACTAAGATGAAGCTCTACTTCATGATAGGTTTACCAACGGAAGATGATTCTGATGTGATTGCAATTATGGAAACAGCAGGAAAGGCCAGAAAGAAAGCTTCAGAGTGTGGAGTTAGAAATCCCACAGTGACAGTTTCTGTTTCATCGTTTGTTCCAAAGCCTCACACCCCATTTCAGTGGGCCAATATGATTACGCTCCCTGAAATTGAACGGAAGCAAAATTTATTAAAAGATTATGCTGAAAAATACAGATTAAATTTCCGTAAGCATTTCTCAAAAATTTCCGCATTAGAAGGCATTGTTGCTCGTGGAGACCGAAGAATTGCCAACATTATCTACAACGCTTGGAAGGGCGGTGCACGTTTTGATGGTTGGGATGAAACTTTTAAGTATGATTTATGGGTTGATTGCGTAAAAGAATCAGGGATTGATACGCAAATTTTCTTAGGCACAATTCCGATGAATGGAAAACTTGCTTGGGACCATATTAATGTTGGACTCACAGACCGCTTTCTTGAAATCGAATGGAAGAAGGCTACGATGAACAGACTTTCTCCACCATGTGGAAAAGTTTACGGTATGATCGTACATCATTCAAATTTAGAATCTCTTGAGAAAACTTTTGATATCGATAAGAAAAAACTAGTTTGTTATCATTGTGGAGTTGCTTGTGATCTTAAAGGAATGGTGGAAGAGCGTCGTGATTTCCTGAAGGGAATGAACTCGATTGAAGATGTTCCATACGTTGCTCCCGAAGTACTAAAAAAGGATATCGTTGAACTTCGCGAGAAAAGAAATCAGGCCGTAGGGCAGAAGTATCGAATTGAGTTCTCAAAAATTGGACCTATTACTTTTATCTCTCACTTAGATTTACAAAAAGTGATGACGAGAATTTTCAAACGCGCGGGCCTTGAGACTCTTCACTCTGAGGGTTATAATATAAGACCGCTTCTCTCCTTTGGACCGGCATTGACGTTAGGAATTAGCTCTCTGACTGAGTATTTTGATGTAAGAGTGCCTGGGGAGTGGACAGACTTTGCTGATATCATGACTAGGCTTCAGACGCATTCTGAGCCCGGGATCATTTTTAAAGAGATCACGGTCATTAATAGCAAGACTCCCTCAATCCAAGACTCTGCACGAACATTTAAATACTTTATTCCTGTTAGATCTGGTGAACAAATTGCCAAGGTCGTCGAAGATTTAAAGTCTCAAGAACAAATCATCATTCAGTCCTATTCCAAGAAAGATGAGAAGCTTTTAGATAAAGATATTCGTCCGATGATAATCGATATCAGTTCCGGGGAGTTAGATCTTGGCGAGAAAATAATTGAAATTATCGATGAAGTCTCTCCTTGTCGAATGCCTGGAATTTTTGTGACTGCTCAAGTGAAGCAAGGAGCAAGTATTCGACCTTCGGAGATCCTCGATGTGTTGACCTCACGTGGACTTCAGGTGGAACGTCCCATTAAAGTAGGGATTGAGCTAGTTTAGTCACTTAAGTCTGTCACTCAGTGGTGTAATTATTACACCACTGAGGTTAAAAATTCTGACACTGGTTTATTGCTCTTGAATTAAATTCCTATTTGGGGTTTAACTTCCTTTATTTTCAACAACAAAGGAAGGATCCCCTATGATGTCTAAAAAAGCACTTATCATGCTCGCTCTTCCGATCTCAATCACAGCTTCATTTGCTGCGACTCAACAAATACCTAAGGCCGTTCAAGACCTTAAATTTCATTCAAAGAATCAATCTCAGTACGTTTTAAAAAACGCGAAGGGAACTGTTTTATCAACTTCATTTTTTTCTACTGCTCCAGCAAACTGGTTTAACCTCTCGCCAATTGATGGCGCTGAGGGTGTGAGAACTGAAGAAACTTATTCAACATTTGGTATGCCAGCATCTGAGGATATCGTTGTTGCAGTAATCGATTCGGGTGTTGATGTTAACCACGAAGATCTTCAAGGTAAAATCTGGAAGAACGCTGGTGAAGTTGCAAACGATGGAATCGACAATGATGGTAACGGTTATATCGATGACGTTTTCGGTTGGAACTTCATCGGAGGTTCTAATGGAATGGCCTCAATCGTAGAAGACTCATCTTTGGCAAATGGCTACAGACTCGTAAAAGGAAATCCTGCTGCTCAAATTGATGCTGATACATTAGAAGTCACAAGAGAGCTCGTACGTCTTAAAAAACTTAAAGCTAAACTTGAAGAGCTTGGTGAGGAGTTAACTCCAGCTCAAGCAAGCTACCTCGCCTCAGTTCAAAAGACAGTTTCTGAAGCTGTAACTGAAGCTGATAGAGTTGTGAAGCAATATACTGCTCGTCAAAAATCATACAAAGACGCAGAAGCAGTTTTAAAAGCTGCTGGTGTGACTGTGATGACTTCTGAAGCTGTTCGCTCAGTTGTCTCTACAGATCCAGCTGTTCTTGAAGCTAAAAAAACGATGCTAAGCTTACTTGCTAATGGTCTAACGGAAGCTCGTATCACTCGCGTTTTAAACTATTATAGCGAGCAACTTGAATATTATTACAACGAGAATTTCAATCCTCGTACAATCGTTGGTGATAACTATTCTAATCTTTCAGAAAAAAACTATGGTAATAATGACGTCATTGGACCTGATTCAAGTCACGGAACTCACGTTTCAGGCTCAATTGCAGCGATTCGTGATAACGCTCTTGGGATTAAAGGTGTTGCAACGAACGTTAAAATCATGGCCGTTCGAGTTGTACCAAACGGTGATGAACGTGATAAGGATGTCGCTAATGGTATCCGTTATGCTGTTGATAACGGCGCTAAAATTATCAACATGAGCTTTGGTAAATCATTCTCTCCATTTAAGCGTGTTGTTGATGATGCTGTAAGATATGCTGAATCAAAAGGTGTTCTTTTAGTTCACGCTGCTGGTAACTCAAACCAAAACAACGACACTGAACCTAACTTTCCAAATAGAAATGATAAGGCAAATGCCAAAGAATTTTCAAATTGGCTCGAGATTGGTGCCTCATCGTTTGAGAAGGGTTTAGATCTTCCAGCTGACTTTTCTAACTTCGGTAAAAAATCTGTGGATTTCTTTGCTCCAGGTGTAGATATTCTTTCGACAACTCCAGATAATTCATACGATACGTATTCTGGAACGTCGATGGCTTCTCCAACTGCTGCTGGCGTTGCTGCACTTCTTTTATCATATGATTCATCAATGGATGCATCGTCCGTGAAATCTCTTATGATCGATACGTCTCGTCGTTACCCTAAACTTAAGGTGAACTTGCCTGGAACTTCAACTCCAGTTCTTTTCTCTTCACTTTCAGCTTACGGCTCTATTGTTGATGCTTTCGAAGCTACTAAGTCATTAAAATAATTGATTTTTATGTCCTGAGCTCCTCTTTTTGGGGAGTTCAGGATAAATTAAGACAAGTATTTTCATGTCTGACCGATAAGCTCAAACATGAAAATAGGTTCCGCCATTATTTTCCTACTTCTACTTACAAGCTGTGCTTCAAAAGAGCCTCTGAGAGAAGTTGCATCATTTAAAGTCCTTTCAGAGAATAAAGAAGTCGATTTAACCAAGAGTCTAGTAAACATTTACCCAGCAACGGTTGCAGACAATGGGCTTTGGTACTTTTTCTACATCCAACTCAAAAATTCAGATGGAAGATATGTAGATGCAAACTTAGAGGACTTCGTACTCAAAAATGACAAAGGTGAGAAAGTCGATTTTAAATTAGATAGGGTTTTAACTGGCCGGTACTACATCACAATTGAGAAAACGGCCGATATCAATTCTACTAAGCTTAATTTTTTTATCAAAAACAAACCGCTGAAGGAGAAACTCAAATTACAAATGAGCACACCTTCTTTAGCAAACTCAAAATTAGTATTGGTTCACGACTCCAATTATAGGGCCGTTTTTAGACTCAAATTGGCAGACCTACAAAATAAGGCCGTAGAGCTGCCTGAAATGCCTGAAATTATCATTGATGGAACGGCTACGATAGAGGACCTCAAGCATGTGGGAGAAGGCGCCTGGGAGTTCACAGTGGTCTATTCCGACGAGAATACGATTCTCTATTTTTCAGTGCGTGCTATGGGGACCTACTTCAATAAAATCTTACGCTATCAACACGTCGAGAAATAAGTTCAATTAATTCGCAAAAGTAGATTTTCTTCCATTCAAAGGGTAAGATAGGCACGTCTATTTTAAGGAAATTATTATGCGCATTAACATCTCAGAAACAGAGGCAACTCAAGTGAATTCTAAATCTAATCCTGAATACAATAAAAAGTTAGATCTCATAAAAAAGAATAAACTTTCAAAAGCTGATCTTACTTGGTTTTTAAAGAATATTTTCCAATCAAGAAAAACTGATGACGCCGAAATTACAATGAAGAAGCAGAACAAGGCGTTCTTCCAAATTTCTGGTGCAGGCCACGAAGGAATTCTGTCAGCAACGGCCAAAGTACTTAAGGCCAAGCACGATTATTTTATTCCATATTACCGCGATCGCGCTCTTTGTATTGGTCTAGGTGTTACTCCTTACGAAATGCTCTGCCAGGCCAATGGTAATACAGGTGATACGGCGTCACACGGTCGTCAAATGCCGGCCCACTGGGGAAATGTTAAACTTAATATTGTTTCTAAATCTTCTTGTACAGGAACTCAGTTTCTTCAGGCTTGTGGTATTGCTGAAGCCGGACTTCATTTGAAGAAAATGAATTTAAAAGATACTCCTATTTACCATGATCAGGAAATTGTTTACGTTTCGTGCGGAGATGGAACAACTTCTCAAGGGGAATTTTGGGAAGGTTTAACTACGGCCTGTGTAAATAAGCTTCCGGTGCTTTTCATGGTCGAAGATAACGGTTATGCCATTTCAACGCCGGTTTGGATGAATACTCCGGGGGGATCTATTTCAAAAGCTCTTCACGCGTTCCCTGGACTCAAAATTTTTACCTGTGATGGAAACTGTCCAATTGATTCTTACAATACGATGGTGGAAGTTGAAAAATATCTACGTGCAGGCAATGGTCCGGCCCTTGTACACGCGAACGTAACACGTCCTTATTCGCACTCATTATCTGATGATCACTCGTACTATCGTACAAAAGAAGATCTGGCCGAAGAGTCAATGAAAGATGTGTTTAATTCATATCCTAAATTTTTAATTGAAACGGGTCTCTTTACTTCAGAAGAAGTGAAATCCCTCTTAGATGAAGTTACAAAACAGATTAGAGAAGACATTAACAGAGCTCTAGAAACAAGTTGGCCTGCACAGTCAACTTTCATGGATCATCTTTACTCGGAGATTGATCCAACATCCGATGCTTTTGAAACAAAAGCAGATTTTTCTGGCAAAGAAGATATCCCTCTGGCAACTGCTATCAATATGACTCTCAAGTCAGAGATTAAGAAAAATCCTTTGATGATGGTTTTTGGAGAAGACGTTGCAGATTTTTCTGAAGTTGAGAAATACGATAACCCTGATCTGAAAGGGAAGGGTGGAGTTTTTAAAGTGACTCACGGAGTTCAAAAAGCTGCTAAGCCTGGGCAAGTGTTCAACTCACCTCTAGCTGAGGCCAATATTATTGGGCGTGCAATCGGCATGGCCATGAGAGGACTTAAGCCGGTAGTTGAGATCCAATTTTTTGATTATATCTGGACTGCTTATATGCAGCTTAAAAATGAAATGGCGACCACTCGATACCGTTCTGGTGGTGACTTTAAATGTCCGATGGTTGTGAGAGTTCCCATTGGTGGATACCTTCGTGGGGGCGCCATGTATCACTCTCAATCTGGAGAGTCTCTTTTCACACATAACCCAGGGATCAGAGTTGTTTATCCATCGAACGCTCTCGATGCGATGGGGCTCTTAAGAACGGCCATCCGTTGTGATGATCCGGTCATGTTCTTAGAGCATAAGCATCTTTACTACCAAGGTTATAACCGTTCAGCTGATCCAGGAGAGGAGTTCATGATTCCTTTTGGTAAAGCTCGTGTGGTGAAAGAAGGAAAGAGTGCGACGATCGTGGCCTGGGGTGCTTTGGTTCAGAAATCTATTGAAGCTGCTAAAGAATTTGAGAAAGAAGGATATTCAATTGAAATTCTCGATGCACGCACGATTGCTCCATTTGATTTTGAAGCAGTTTTTAAATCACTCAAAAAGACTCACCGTCTTCTTATTTGTCATGAAGAACATAAGACTTCCGGATTTGCTGGTGAGATTGCTGCCCGTGTAAATGAAGAAGCTTTCGAATCATTAGATGCTCCGATTTTACGTGTTTGTTCGCAAGATGTTCACGTGGCCTACTGTCCAGATCTAGAAGAAGTAATCTTGCCGCAGACTAATGATGTGGTGAATGCTTTGAGAAAACTGCTGGCTTATTAGATGGGTATCCAAGGTGCAAGTTTTGAACATTGTACCTTGGAATTTGTTGCTTGATTAGGTTCTGGTGAGGACTGCGGCAATGGCCATAACAATCACGATGAGCACTTCTTTCATGATACCTCCGACTTTAAATATATCGAAGGTCGTTAACGAATAATAATCAGAAATCAGGAAGGGATCGTTCAGTTAAACTTAACGATCCCATCAATTAGAGCTTAAAGCCTTTGAGAAGTTTTTTACCTTTTTCCTTCAGATCATCAACTCCGCCGCCTTTTTTCAGTTTTTCAATCTCTGCCTTGATCCGATCTTCATTTTTTTTGTAGAGCTCTTGAAGATTACCCAACTTAGAAAGGTTGTTTGTGTTTCCTCCGAGAGAAGCCATTAACTGCTCTTTGGGTTTATTGATTTTTTCATCGACTAAAGATGAGATCTTATTTTGAGCTTCACTAATCTTTGCTCCGATCTCTCTTGAAAAGCCATTCGAGAGTTCTTCGCCTAAGTTAGAGGTGATGACCATATCGAGTTTAGAGAAAGGACCTGAGGCCGATCCATTAATGGTGATCACTGGAATTGAGTTAAGAATATTTGTAAGCATTTCTTTGGCGATTTTATTTTTGGTTTCAACTAAGAAGACCGGACTTTGCAAAGACGAACTCCAGTTCATTTTAATCTTACCTTCTTCGATTGCAGCCGAAAGTGTCGAAGATCCAACTGCGTTTTGAAATCCGAACTTCATTTTTTCGTCATTCATAAAAATCTTTTCAGGGACTGAAAAAGATTTAACCTTAATGAGGGCCGACTGCCGTCCAACATCACCTGTGAAGTCTGCTGTTAGTAATGTCTGAACACCCATGACTTTTGCTGTCGGAAAATCGCCTTTCAAATCTAAAACAATTGGCTTCCCGATAGTTTTAGGTGAGGTTGTAACGTTGGTAAGTTCTCCTGAAACGTTTCCTGAGTAAGAGTCGGCAGTTCCTTTAGAACTAATCGCAGCTCGTTTAAGCCAGAAAAGTGGGTAACCTGTTGTGATCGGGAACTGATAGTTTTTTCCTTCAGATCTTTTCGGTGGAACTACAATATCCTGGTCTTCTTTTTTTTCTGGAATATATTGTTTCGCGAGGGCCTGGTACTTGCTGGCCTTAGCAATGTAGTCGGAGAATTCTCCCGCAAAGAGATGCATGGCCATATCTTTAAAATCAATTTGTGGAACAGAAAAACGACCTTTGAGAGAAGCGATGTCCTCGGCCACAAGACTCTGAATTTCTTTTGGATAGTTTGAAACTGCCTTCACTTCAGACTGAAGCTCTTTAGATGATTTCTCAATTTCTTTGTATTGGTTATTAACATCTTTCAGGAGATCAGTAAGTTTTTTGATTCCTTTTGTCTGCTCCAAGAAGTTTTTTTCTTTTTGTATTTGCGCAATCGTAGCTTCTACTTCTTTAATTTTGGATGTATCAGATAATTCTTTGATTTTTGAATCCCAGAACTCCTTTCTCGTATTCACTTCTGAGATCATCGCTTTAACTCTCGCTTCAGATTTGAGAGTCTCGCGGATCTGTTCAATTTGTCCCTTGTAGTCGCCTCCTTCAAGGATTGAAAGAACATCGCCCAGCATGTTTGCGCTGTATTTATTTTTAAATTGAGAAATTACCTGTGCCTGAATTGCCTCAAGCTTACTTGGTGTTGCTGGTTGAGGAGGCAGGACTTTTCCTGGAGACTTTCTGGGTTTCGCGATTTGAATGTTGTTTATACTCGCGTCTGCGACAACAAATTTCATTCTGAGAAGCGCATCCCAGATGTACTGGAAATGTATGTTTTCAATTTCAAGCAAGTTATGCGTTGGTTTCTCCGGATCTGTGACCTGGAGATGGTTCATATCAAATGATCCTCGAAGGAAACTGGTTTTGATTGAGCCGACATTAACTTCTGCCCCATTTCCTTGAGTACCAACATACTCAACAAGCTGTTTCATATGAAGATCAAAGTAATACGAAAAATAAGTGAACGTGAGAGCAGAGAGAACTGCTACTGGAATGATCGCTTCAAATCGAATTGGACCTTTCTTTTTTACTTTTATATTTTCAGTCATATGCGCTCCGTTTAGTTCCAGTTATATTGGTCGTATTTGTAGTACCACTGATAGAATTTGGTCGCCTGAACTGCTTTCCAAATTTTTGTTTCTTTGAATCTCGCAACAAAAATTTCACGGTACTTGATGATGAAGTATTGGCTTAAAATAAAGACAAACGGTGCTAGTAAAAATGTTACTACCGCTGACCCCATGACAATTGAGTTATTGAAACGGGTGTAGGGAATTAACGGAAGGTTATATAATGTAGTGAACAGACTCTGGAGAGATCCGATTTCAAGAACCTTTGATCCAACAGCATGAAATACAGGGTCTAGTAAATAAGCGACAAATTTAAAAAAGAACGCCGTGATAAGTGCCGCTCCAATTTGGATCCGGAAGAAAAATAGAACTAGGAAAATAAGCAAACTATGAAGTGAGAGAGAGGGAGTCATTCCAAGAATGAATCCACAAGTCATCCCCGCTGCCAGAGAGATGTTTCCAGTGTCTGAGTTGAGTAGTTTTATAAAAGCAAATAACTGTTTGAGAATCAGTCCCATGGCCTCTCCTTAGTGACTTAAATGAGATAAATTTTATAGAGTGAGTATGGGCTTTGACCACTATAATGAGTGGCTTCACAGAGTATTGTTAAGTGAAATAGTCGGAATTTCTGAAAAACCATGCTTTGTGTGAGTTATTTTTACAGGGCTTCAAGCTACATGATGAGATTTGTATTAATATCCGCGAAACCTTTTCGGGAGATCTTCTTGAAACTATCTTTGTTAATCTTACCTCTTATTGTTCTTGCTTCTCTCGCTCATGCTCAAACTCCTGTGCCAGGTATTCTCCAGTCTTTCCAAAAAGAATGTGAAACGAGTGAGGTTAAATCAATGATTGGTGAAAACGGATCTTGCCGAGTTATCATCGCGCCTCAAAAGCTTCAAAGCCCCAAGAAAGGTGTTTGTATTGGTACATTTAAGAATGTACTTCCTTGTGTAATTAATTATTTTTCTACAAATGGGGTCGGAGCTATTGGTCTGACTTGTGGAACTGATCCGGAAAATCCAAGTATTGATCAAGAGTTTAGAGCAGAAGCCGTTAATTTTAGTGTGGCAACACTTATCAATACGGCCGCTGGTAATGACATCGTGATCGAAGATAAAATGAACTACATGTCTCTCACAAGTAGAATGGTAGAAGTTTTCGTAACAGAGAGTGCAACGGAAGCTAAAGCAAAAATCACCCTGAAATTAGGAAGCTTAGATAGCGATCTTTCAGACGTAACTTGTCTAAAAGATATCTAGTGATGATTAAGTGGGAGTCGAATGATTTCCCACTTAACCACAGCATTTAAAAATCGTATCGATAAGCAGAATCAATTTCAGAACCGGGCTTGATGGTAACCAATTCCTTAAGAAGTCCTGAATCTAAGTCATAGACCCAGCCATGAATATGGGGTGCCTGTCTATCGTGCCAGGCCTTCTGAATGATCGCAGTGTGAGTTAAATTTTTAACCTGTTCAAGAACATTAAATTCCACGAGCTTATTTACTTTCTCCCTTTCTGTTGAGATTTTTTCAATTTCAAATTTATGAGTGAAGTAAGTGTCTTTAATATTTCGAACCCAGTTATCAATTAGTCCGAGACTAGAGTGAGAGAGAGCTGCTTTCACACCTCCGCAGTTGTAGTGACCACAGACAATGACGTGAGGAACCTGGAGGTTATTCACTGCGTAGCTAAGTACGCTCAAAAAATTAGTGTCGGTATGGACAACGAGATTTGCGATATTTCTGTGAACAAAAATTTGACCCGGAGTACTGTTTGTAATTTCCGATTCAGGGACTCTTGAGTCAGAGCAACCGATCCAGAGAAATTCAGGATTCTGATCCTTGGCCATATTTTTGAAGTAGTCTTTGTTAATGTCAACTTTACTTCCGGCCCACGCTTTATTCTCGAGTAGAAGATGTTTAATTTTTTCCATGTTAAAGCTCCTTGAAAATTGGACTTAAGGCCAACGGTGATTTTTTTAGATTAACTTTAATACCCTGACACGGTCCTCGAATGATAAAGTCTTCGATAAGTTCAACGATGTCGTTATCAACAAAAACAGCATTGGATCCGTCAATCACAACCGAAGAACCCGATGGAATACGATCCAGCATTTTTTGAAGAGTCGCTTTTTGAAGAAATGAGACATCCTTATAAAAGCGAATAAGGTAGAAGCTTTCATCAGAAACCATCACAATAGAATTATGAAAGTTTGACTTCATGACGAAGATGAATCCAACAAAAATTCCAATAAGAATTCCTGATAAAAGATTCGTTAACAGGATTGCTATGATGGTAACGACACAGGGAATGAACTGGTCAAATCCTCTGTCATAAACTTTTTTAAGCAAAGCAGGTTTTGTGAGCCTGTATCCAACAAAGATGAGAATCCCTGCAAGGGCGGATAGTGGAATTAGATTTAAAAAATTTGGAAAGATGATAATACTCAAAGTAAGCCATATTCCATGTAGAATGGTTGAAAGCTTCGTTTTTGCACCAGCTGTTGCATTGGCCGAGGAGCGTACAATTACTGAAGTTATTGGAAGCCCACCTACAAATCCACTTAAGACATTCCCTAGGCCCTGTGCCATGAGTTCGCGATTTTTATTTGTATTCCTCGCTTCATCATCCATCTTATCTGCGGCATCCACGGCCAGTAGACTTTCAAGGGAAGCAACAAGGGCAAGAGTTCCTGCGGCCGTAAAAACTCTGACATTTCCAAGGTGACCCCAATTAGGTGTACTGAAGCCACGGAAGAAATCTCCCAGACCACCTTTATATGGTAAGGTAACTAAATGATTTCCTTCCAAAACAAGTGAAGGAGAAAGAAATCCGAAGAGTTGGTTTACAATAATTGCTAAAATAACAGCAACGAGTGGTCCAGGGACGAGTTGAAAAAACTTACTACCTCTGGCCGATGTTTTTTCCCAGATCCAGATGAGGAAGAGGGTCATAATGGAAATGACAACAGCGCCGGGATGGAAAAAATTAAGTGCAGCAATTAACCGAGAAAAAGTATTTTGCCCGCCTGGATCGATAAAGTTCTCATCTCCCATAAAGTCTGCATCATATCCAACTGCGTGAGGAAATTGTTTCAAGATGAGAATAATTCCAATCGCGGCAAGCATGCCCTTAATGACAGAGGCCGGGAAGAAATTTCCAATGATCCCACCTTTTAAAAATCCAAAAATGATTTGAATGAATCCTGAGATAAAAAGTGCCACGGTGAAGGCTTCAAATGAGCCTAGGTCTTGAATGGCACTTGCAACGATAACAGTGAGTCCAGCAGAGGGGCCAGAAACACTAATCGGTGATCCGCTGGCGAACCCAACAATCATTCCACCGATAATGCCTGCGTAGAGTCCTGCAGTAAGTGGAGCATTTGAAGCAAGGGCGATTCCTAAACAAAGTGGAATCGCAATTAAAAAAACAACCACAGATGATCGAAAATCATCTTTCCATAATTTAAACATGCCTTATCCCTTATTAAATAATTGAAAAAAATTATGTTAAGAAGGTGGGGGGAGGTTTACAGAAATATTCTGGAATGTTTTGAGGTTTAAGCGCGAGATGATCGGGGAAATCAATTGGAGTTAAAAAGTTTTGAACCCTGATCACAAGTGTTTTTTTTATGACAACAATTTGGCCTAAATCAAATTTAGACATTTGCTCTTCAACTAAATTATTGCTCAAGGCCCCAGGAAACCCCTGGACTGGTACAAAAGAAATCATGAATAAAGCGAAAGCTAAAAACACGACACCATATTTCTTGAACAAATTCAACATGATGTAAGTATGAACAGGAATTTACTGATGACAATCAAAAAAAGGCCTATCGTTAGGAAATAAAACAAAAACTCCCTTTATTATCAGGTGCTTAAGTTACTTTTGAATTTGAGCTTTCGTCAGACGTTCGAGCTCAAAGCGGCTATCAGTTTTAAACCAGTCATTTCCTGCTCCACGACCAACGGCCTTAAATAAGTCCGTTGCGATTTTGCCATCTCGAATAACTTTTTCATCAACATGAATGAGTTTAACTTCACCAGTGATTAGGGAGCCCGCCCCTGGAGTTTTTCCATAGCAAAGCATGTCACGGAAGACACATTCAAAATGAATCGGAGATTCTTTCAATCTATTGGCCTTCACAATTTCTGAGTTAATTGGAGTCAGGCCTGCGAACGCAAACTCATCTTCACCGTAAGGTAGTTCAGTGGAAGTGAGATTTATTTTTTGATAATTATCTTCTGTACAAAAATTCACAACAAATTCTTTTTCTCTCAAAATATTTTTTACAGTGTCTTTGAATTCACCTGTGGATGTTCTAATCATTGGTGAAAACGCAATAATCATAGGTGAAGATGAAACAGCAGTAAAAAATGAAAAGGGAGCTAAATTATTTGATCCATCAATGTTGAGGGTAGAGATCACTGCGATTGGTCTTGGAATAATTGAGCCAATGAGAAATTTATAATTATCGGCAAAGGCACCATTTGTTTGGTAAGTTTTCATATGACCAATTCTATAAGATTACTTTTAATGTTTAAAACGATATTTTTTATTTTTAGCATATCATCCTCGTATGGAGCTGTGACAGTTCGTTGGATGACTGTGGCATCCGTTGCGATAGATGATGGAAAAACAAAGATCCTCTTTGATCCCGCATGGACACGACCTGGACTTAAGAATGTAATTGGATTAGAAAATCTCAAATCAGACGCTACTTTAGTCAGATCTATTCTCCAGAAGAATGAGCTTTTAAGGCTTGATGCTGTTTTTGCAAGCCATTCCCATTTTGATCATGTCATCGATGCTCCGATGGTTTCTAAAATCGCTGGTGCAGTTTTTTATACTGATGAAAGCTCCGATAGAATTGCGAATGCCTATCAAGATAAATCCATCCGTACGATTAGAATGGTTCCTTATCAAAAAATTCGAGTGGGTAATTTTCTCATCACACCGTTACCAAGGAAGCATTCTCAGATCTTGGACCTTTTTGATTTCTTACCTGGACATGTCCCGGCCCAAACAGATTTAAATTTTTGGGATTATCATGTTGGAGATACATGGTTTTTTCTAATAGAACATCCTGAGGGGAGTATTTTATTAGATCAGGGGTCTCAGCCTTATGTTGATACAGTTAAAAAATTTGCCACAAAGGTGGATGTATTGATTCAAGGAGTTGCGAATAGGAAATCAGATGATGACATCATTAATGGGTATCTAAAGATTTTTTCATCGAAGTTTTTTATGCCTCTTCATTTTGATAACTTTTTTGCTGACTTTGATAATGGAAGAGTTTCTGATCTTCCTGGTGTGGGGTTAGACGAATTGCTGACAAAAATCAAACTGGCCTTTCCACAGACGAGAGTGGATAGACCAGTTTATGGAAGACCAGTTGTTGTTTTAGAAATCAACAGATAGCTTACCGGAGAAGCGTTTGACACTCTGGATTTGTGAAGCTTCAACTCCTAGTTTAATAAAGAGAAATTGCAGATTGGCACCGACCGCGAGGTAGTTCCCAGAGAGATTGACAGATTCTTTCTGTGAACTTTGGTAACTAAGAATTGACCCTGTTGCATCAAGATCACTTTTAATTTTTGACATTCCGACTTTTGCATATGGGGTAAAGAACAAGAATGTTTTACTGACTCCAACCCAAGTATTAGTTGTTTTTGATTCTAGCTTAATATCTGCAGCAGGAGTGCTAGACGCGATATCTTGATTTTGATGGAAAGCAACGCTTCCAGACCCGTAATCGAAACCAATAGCTAGATCCAGTGGAAGACCAAAGAAACTGCCGGCATTCCATCCTGCTCCAAATGATTGACTTTTAATTTTAACATCACTGATATCTTGTTCTGGTAGAAATGTTAGTTCAGCAAATAAATCGAATGGAAAGTGGGCCCTTGCCATGACATTTGCATGATATAGATTTTTAAAGTCAGATCCATTTCCGCCCGAGGATTTAATGACGTCAGAAAACTTTGGTGTGCTCGTAGACCCACCGACAACGCCAACTTCAACTCCCCATAATCCATCAGTTTCCGGTGCCGCAACCGTTGTATGTGAAAAGTTCGCACCAAATTCTTTACTTACATTTTTAACATCGTTTTTTGTTAGGTTGTTAAATTGTGGGGGAGCGGCAATAGCTGAGAATGACAAGACGGAAATAAGTCCAGCGAGCGATTTTTTCATAAACTTCCTCGTTATAAATGAATAAACATATTTTCACTCATTTATAACAGGAAGCTAGCTAGGTAAGAATTACTTGAGCATCCAACTCTTCCAGTACTCTTTGTTTTCAAATTTCTCAAAAGCAGGAGTCATGTGAAGAGTATTTTTGGCATCAACCATTACAGCAAACTCATCTGTGAATTCATTTTCATTGGCCTTTAAAAAGGCTTTTGGATGAGGTCCATGATGAATACCTTGAGGGTGAAATGTAATGGCCCCAGCATCAATATTGTCACGGGAGAAAAAGTTTCCTTGGTGGTAAAAAAGGATTTCGTCATAGTCAATATTTGAATGGAAGAAAGGAACTTTTAAAACTCCTTCACTCGTGTACTCTAATGGCCTTGCGACAAAAGAGCAGATCACAAAGTTTTTTGCCACAAACATAGTATGTCCAGACGGAGGAATGTGGTAGCGGTGAGAGTTAATTGGACAGTAGTCGTAAATTGAAATCTTCCACGCATAAAGTGAACCTTTCCAGCCGACAACGTCCAAAGGATTAAAAGGATAAGTCACTCGAGTGATTTTTCCTTGGTGCTTAATGTCGACTGGATAATCTTTTTGCTCGAATTCTGATCCAACAGCAGCTTCAGGGATAAACTTGGCTGTTTGATCATAAAGAGCATTTGGCCCTAGAATACCGCGAGAAGGTTCTTCGAACTCTGATGAAGACTCAACTTTAAAAATTTTCATGGGTTTAGTTACGAAAGTTTTATAGGTTGTTCCTCTCGGAACAATTACATAGTCGCCTTTGTGTAAGGGGATATGCCCATAAATTGTCTCCATGCGACCTTCGCCTTCATGGATAAAAAACATCTCATCAAAGTCTGCATTTCTAAAGAAACTTGTAGGAGTTACAGAGAGTGTTCCAAGGTAAACTTCGAGATCATTGTTATAGAGCATTTTCACAAACTTATTTTGAAGTTGTGGCTCTTTAAAAAGAGGAGGAAGGTTACGTGGTTTTAAGTCACCAACAATGTGAGTCCAATCAGTCGGTTTATTTTGGTGATAAAGATGAGATACGCGACCGAAAAAGCCTTTTCTGCCATGTTCTTCTTCAAACATTCCTTCAGGGATTTTAACGTGGGCCTGTTTTGTAAAAACGCCGCTCGATAAAAAGTTTTCCATAAAAATCCTATGGTTTGTTGTTGGGAGTTCCAACAATATTTTTTAATGTTCCAATTCTTTCGATTTCAAGTTCGAGGAGATCGCCCGGTTTTATCCATTTATCGAGTTCGAGTCCACAACCGGTCCCAACAGTGCCTGATCCAATAAAATCGGTGGCACGAATCCATTCCTCCATTCCCATGTGCTCGATCATTTGTCCCCAGGAGTAGTGAGAATCTCCTGAGTAGCCTCGAGACCACTCTTCTCCGTTAACGGTTGCAGTCATGAGGAGATTAGGTTCTTCATAGTTGAATTCATCAAAGGTAACTATGACAGGACCCATGATGGAGCACCAGTCTTTTCCTTTCGCAGGACCAAGCCTAATAGACATTTCTTTACGCTGAATATCTCTTGCGGAGATATCATTTAGAATGGTGAATCCGAAAATATGTTTTTTGATGTCTTTTGCTTTTACATTTTTTCCATCACGTCCAATTACCACACCGAGCTCAAGTTCATAGTCGAGTTGGTTTGAGTAATAAGGCCATGGAATGATATCGTCATTTCCGATGAACCCAGTATTCCCGCCTTTGTAATAAGCTGGGATCTCGTACCAAGCAGCAGGAACTTCTTCTTTTCTTTTTTCAAAACCTTTTTTGACATGTTTTTCATGTGCATAAAAGTCTCGGTACATAGCAATCTCATCTAATGGAGCATCAAAGCGAACATCTTTTGCATCATAGAGATGAAAAGAGAAATGCGTATGACCGGCGTTTGTTAGCTTTTTATACAACTCTAAGGTCTCTTGAAGTTTAGCAATAGTGGTATCTTGGTAGTGTCGAAGAAATTGAGAAAGTGAAGCCGGAGCAAGTAGATCTGCTCTTTTTTCCGGAGCATAAAATCCCATCTGTTTAAATTCTTCCCGCCAAAGAAGATTGACATCAATGAGGGTTTTTTCGTCTGCAAATAATCCAAATCTTTTTATCTCCCCAATTGGAGTGGATCGTTTATAGGTGCAAACTCTCATTTCGATGCTCCAAATTTTTCTTTGTAAAGAGGAACCACAGTTTTCATCGCCAGATAAAAATGTGCCATCTCTTCTTTCGTCCCGATCGAAATACGGACATGATCAGGCATAAGATTTGCTTTTAATGGCCTGATGATAACTCCTTGATTAAGAAGTTCGTTATACAAAAAAAGACTTGCTTCTTCAGAGCCCGTCTTGAAGGTGATGAAATTTGTCACTGATGGGATGGGGTTGAATCCGACAGAAGTAAGATAATCAAAAAGCTCAGTATATTGCTCTCTGTTATTTTCTAGAGTTCTTAGGAGATGAGGATAGTCTTTCAATGCACCGAAAGCTCCTTTTTGAGCAATTAAACTTGGTTCGAAGGGGAGCTTTACCTTGTGCAAATTTCCGATGAGATAATCATGCCCGAAACCATAACCACATCTGACACCAGAAATTCCATAGGCCTTGGAAAATGTTCTTAATGTGATGACATTGTCATAGCGATAATTCATGGAATCTGGATAGTCCCAGTGAGACTGAGCAAATTCAAAATAGGCTTCATCGAGGATGACAATGGTATGGGCCGGAACGTGCTTCATTAAGAAATCAAATTCTTCTTTCGTAATGTATGTGCCGGTTGGATTATCTGGATTTGCGATATAGACAATTTTTGTGTTGTTATTGATTTTTTTGGCCATGGCCTCAACGTCATATTTGTAATCAGATTTTCGAGGTACCTGGATCAGTGTAGCGCCTACAGATTTGGCGAGGATTAAAAAACCAATGAAAGTATTAACGGATGTTACGACCTCTTCTCCTGGTTGAAGAAAGGCCCGGACAATATAGCCCATGATTCCTTCTGAACCATTTCCAAGAATAATATTCTGTGGTTTTAGGTGATATAAATCACATAATGCATTTTTAAGCTGATGAGCAAACATATCGGGATAGCGATGGACATCCCATAATGCATTTGTCATTTCACGAATCGCAAAGGGCGACGGCCCAAGAGGATTTTCATTACTTGCAAGTTTTGAAATCTTAGTGAGGCCCTTTTCTCTGGCCAGTTCTTCAATCGGCTTACCAGCTTGGTAAACTTCTAAATTTTTTATGTACTGGGGGACTAGTTCTTTTTCCATGCTACCTACTTTTGAATAATTAAATTACCAAAATTAGTGAAGGAAAGGCATTCCCTTTTTTATTGCAAGCACCGCAACATCAAATCTTTCTGAGGGAGTATACCCATAGGATTAAGAAAAATTGAAAGAGAGTGCGGAGCCAGTGTAATAGTGGGTGTGAAATACCGAACATCGGTATTTGATAGACGGCCACGTGAATGTGAATCCCTATTAAAATAAAGAAGTAGATTGCGATTGAATTCGCGAAATAAAATCTCCATTTATGTATAAGAATTCCAATGGCCATGATGAGTTCAAGTATTCCTGTTGTGAAAATGATTTCTTCTTTAAAAGGAATAAAAAGTGGAATTGCGTTTGCTAGAGAAAATGGATCCAAAAGATGATGTATTCCGGACAGTGACAGAAAAAAACTCATCGAAATGAGTGACATGACTTTTATTGGTTTTGTAATTTTTATCAGTTGCATATTGGAGTGTTATGTTAAATCTTATTCTCTGGGTTTTCGAGTAAATTCATGAGTTAAGTTGCGTGCAATGATTTGTTATTCTATTCTTTTATCATGACTATACTTTTTTTACTCCTACTTAGTTTGGGCGCTCATTCCGATACCGTCCCTCTAAACGATAATATCCTCTTTGCCTTTGAGAAATGTAAAACTCTCTCTGTCGATTTGAATAAAGGGCAATTAAAAGAAGAAGTGGCTCCGTCATTTGATATGCATTGTCGAAAGATTGCTCCTCTATCACTAGAGTTAAGCTGTGATTTTTTTGAAAATTCCTCGTCTAGAAAAATGGAGAGCACAAAATTTACAGGAGGCTCTGATTTGGGAGTTGGAGTTCTGAGAGATGGGGGAAGTAGAAAAATAAGTTTTTTGATTGGAAAAAAATTCGCATCTTTTGAATCAGACGTTGATAAAAAGGTGTGTGTTGGCATTTTTATATTCGAAAAAGACGCTTTGAAGAAAAAATTATCACTTTAGTTAGGGAAGTGGAATTGTAAAAGAAAAGATTGTTCCTTTTCCGAGTTTTGATTCGAGTTCAATGAAGCCGCCAATTTTTTCTAGGTTTTCTTTGATGTCAAATAATCCTATCCCACGCCCAGAAAGATCCGTCACATTCTCTGCAGTGCTAAAGCTTGGGTCAAAAATATGGTAAATGATGTCTCGATCAGATTTTTCTAAAATTTCCTTTGGGTAATTTAGTTCAGTAAGTTTCTTACGAATTCTTGCTGGATCGATTCCGGCCCCATCATCCTGAACATTGAAAAGTAGCAAGAAACCTTTCCCTGATTCAATTAGATCAAAACTTACGGTAATTGTACCTGTCTGATTTTTTCCTGCCTCAAACCTCACCTCTGGCTTTTCAATGGCGTGATCAACTGCGTTTCTAAAAAGATGAATGCAGGAATCAAAGAATGATTGAAAATAATTCATATCAACTTTTATGAAACCATTTTGGATTTTAAGCGGATTTATGTTTTTACCAAGTTTTGAAGCAAGCTCTTGAACGAGATCTTTGTATTGAGTAATGTAATTCTCAACTGGCTTTTCAAGAAAAAGATTTGAAAATTCTTTGGTCATTTCTGGGTTTGACCGAGAAAGAATTTGAGAAAAATTCCTTAGATCCTCCTCTTTAACTTCGATGATTTGGAGAGGCTTGTCACCTAAGAAATCTTTCAGTTTATTCATCGTGAGATTTAATTTGTTTAGAATGTCTTCGGACGTTTTTATTACCTGTTCACGGTCTAGTTGACCTTGAGAGACATCTGTTTCAAACTGATGAAGTGCCTCCACTATGTCTTGCATTGAGTAAAATGCTGATGAGCCTTTCATTGAATGGAGTAGCCGCATGAAATCATTTTTTTTGTCCGTGTTTGCCTGATCATACTGTTCAGCCTCATTCTTTAGAGAGTCATGAAAGAGACCAATAAAGCGTAGGAAGTTGTTTTTATCCTTGATGACTTTGTTGACAAGTTTGACGTAGTTTTTTTGCTCTTCGATTTCTTTGCCCGCACGAAACTCTTTCGTTCGATCTGTCGCTACCATGACGACATTATCTATCTTTTCTTGTTCATTCCTCATAGGAAAAAATTCAAGAGTAATATGTTTGAAATCTCGGTGTTTATAATGAAGGGGTGATTTAATCGATTTAGGACCTAGTTCCAAAAGACTTTCAAATGGAATCATCTCTTCATACAGATTCACAACCCACTCTTTAAAAATGTCAGAATCTGGAACCTTAAGGAGGGAAGCAAGGTCTTTGTTCGCTGGATTTTCTCCGAGTAAGTTTTCGCTTGCTTTTGTGAATAGCTCAAGACACTGAGCTTCTTTATTAAAAACCACCAGGCCTTGTGCAAGGCTGTCTAGCATGGTTTTGATGAAGTTATTTGCTTGACGTAACTTTTCGGTTCTCTCCAAAACTTTTTGTTCAAGAGTACGGTTATATTCTTTTAGTTTTTCATGATACTCCTGAATTTTTACAACCATCATATTAAATGATTCGCCAAGGAGTTGAAGTTCATCTGTAGATTGCTGGGTAACTCGGGAGGTATAGTCACCTTTCGAGATGTTTTGGATAACTTTAATTAAGTTATCGAGTGGTCCTGTGATCGTTTTTACAAGAAAAATCGAGAAGATATTAAAAAAAGCGATGAGGCAAAGAGTGTAGATTAGTGTGTTTAGTACTAAAAGATATGTTACCTCATAGGCTTCGGATGTTTTTACTCCACTAAAAAGATAAAAATTGGGAAAGTATTCTAAGTTTTTATAACCAAGAATGTAACTCGTGTCACCAATTGAAACTTCTCGCACACCGGATGAAATTTTCTTATTGTCAGTTTTTAGTGAGGTGACAAATTTTTGAAAAAAGCGATCTTGGCCATCTTTCTTGTTCTCAGGCTTATTATGAAAAACGGTTTTACCATCCTCTCTTATTAAGAATACATCAAATGAGAATTTGTTTAAGATGTCTAAGAGTAAGTTGTCAATGAAGTAGTCATAAGTATAAATAAGTCCCTTACTGGGGTTGTAGATCGTTAACAACATTCGCGGAGCTCTTTTCTTTTTGTAATAGATTGAGCGGATGATGGTCGATGGAGCACCCACAGCTTTGACGGCTTGCTCAGCAAGGAAGTTATTTGATATCATTAAAAAACTTTTTCGTGACTTATATTGGCCAAAGAAGCCATGGTTAACATACTGATGCTTAAAACGATTTGTTTTGATCAGAAATGTTTCAACGTCCCAGTCATTGATGTGACTGTCAATTCGATCTGAGTTTGGATCGTTTAGATCTTCTGAGTTTTCGTTCGTGTATGATTTTGCTTCTTCTGGAGTGAGGGTGATGACTTGGTAAAGATCCTTGTCTAGAGAGTAGTATTTTTTAATCTCTTCATCGCTCTCAGATGTTAGAGAGTAGATTTTAATATTATTTTCTTTAGATCGATTAAATTCTTTAATCGTAGAGTCACTGGTTTCTAAGCTACTAAATGCATTGTCATAAATGTAGGCCTTTTTATCCTGATAGATCATATTTGTAGAAAGATAAACAAGTATGATTGATACGATAAGAACAACCGATCCAATGATGAGAATCATTCGACTACGAAGGGACATGCTTCTAATTTTTTTTATTGAATCTGTCACAGTCTCTCAAATTATGGTGATAATTCTTATTATCGGGTTAGGATAGATAAATGAAAAGACAAGAAAAGTTGATCATATTTTACTCTATCTTGATTATATTGGTTGGATTAGTGTCGTATCTTTACCTTCCAGATTTCATGACTGCTATCAAGTCACAGAGTCAAAATTTTATTGGCCTTGTCTTAGAAGCAGAAGGGGATCTTAAAGTGCGGTTTGGAGACTCTGTTAACTGGAGGGTTCTCAAAAAAAAGGATCTGCTTTTTTCCAAGACTTATCTTTTTACAGGAGAAAAATCGAAAGGAAGTTTTGGTTTCTTAGATCAGAGTACCATAAATCTTGGACCAAATTCTCTTGTTTATTTAGACTTTGTTTTTGAGCAACAAGAAACTCAAAAAATTTCTTCTAACTCAAATAAGTCCTTAGCGGTAGATCTATTGGATGGGTCGGCCCAATTTGAAATTAAAGAAAAATCAAATATTAAGAAAATTGTTATTAATGATGTCGTAGTTAATTTGCCTAGCAAGCCATCAAGTATTCAAATTAAACACGATCAACAGGTCGGGATGGAACTTTCTGTTGTAGAGGGAGAAGTAGGAGTTTCTTCTGAAGGTAACAAGTATGATGTGAAGGCTGGAGAGAAAGTGACTGTTGCTGATAATTCTAAAGTGGAAGATTCAAAAGTTGAGAAAATTAGTTCGGAAGAGTTAGAGGAGATGAAAAAGCTTGCTCAGAAAGATAGGGCGTTGGTCTTAGAATCTCTTCACAGAGTACAATTAAGACAGGTCTTTCACAAGATTATAGGCCTCTTTAGTTCTGGGAGTTCGAATCAAGAAGAGTAATAGGTTTTAATCTCTAGCTAAAGTATTTTTTCTTAATGTCGCTGGTCTCTTGCAACGTAATTTCACTTTCTCTCGTTGAGTTAATTTGTGTGACTTCATTGATAAATCGTCTGAGTTTTGTTTTGTTTGCCTCATCAATAAAATGAATGATCCCTCTATAACAACCTTTCATCATAGACTCTTTAGAGTCCTTGATGTGATCAATAATTAGTATTTGTATTTTGAGAGAATTATTTGTTGAAAGGATATCCCCTGAATTTAATTTATGATTAGATTTGAAAACTATTTCGAATTCAGATATCCAGACTATTTCAACTTCAAAGCGATAAAAGAAAATGCTGTCCTTGTCGTCCATATCTTTAAAAATTTTAAAGTCTTGTAATAAATTTTCTTCTATTTTAAAAAAATCAAGATCCTTTTTACGAAGATTACTCATTAGAGTTTTGGTTCGGTTATTCTCTTTGTCCATTCTCTTCTTTTGGAATACTTGGAGCATTTTTTGAATCGTCGTCTCTTCGATATCAATTTTGGTAGCTACGATAAAATGATATGCCATTTTATCTCGAAGAATTTCATTTGTGAGGTCAGCGTAGTTAAAAATGAGAAAAAATGGGAAATAGTCTTTTAGTTGAGTGGTCGCATTTATCAGCTGCGAGATTTTTTCGTTAGTGTTTTCTTTGTTGTAACAGATCACGATGAGAGAAGAGCGATCTTTAAGAATTTCTTCTGCCGGTTTTTCAATTGATTCTCGTTCAATGATATTTAAGTGTGATTGTTTAAGTAGGGAACTGTCTTGCCTTCTTAATGTTTGATTAGGGTCATAAACAGTTACGGTGTCATTAAAAAGAGGAAGTCCTGCCGATTTTTCAATAAGCCAGTTTAAGAAAAAGGCCTTAGATGCAAGCACCGCAGTTTCATGGAGTAGATCCTTCTCTTTTTCCAATTGAGGCGCAGAAGGTTTTTCTATTTTGTCTTGTGCCAGTATGAGCTTTTTAGGTTTTTTATTAGTATCTTCTAAGATTTTATAAAGTTTTGTGGTGATTGGTTTTTCTCGAAGATCATATTCCATATCCATTACGATTTTATTCTTGTCATCATGCTTTAAAGGCATAGTGAGATATTGATATTCGAGGTGATAGTTGAACCTAAAATGGGAAACTATTCCTGTCTGTGATTTTTCGATAAGTTTGTGCTTGGTTGATTTAAAAACTTCTTTTTGGTAAGGGAAAATAATTGATAAAATGGTTCCGTTACTAACGTCAAGATTACTTTCAATTAAAGCGTGATCTCTTGCGAGATAAACTACTCTTAGTGCTTGATTCAGTACAATCTTATCATTTAGAAGAACTTTAGGGGTGACTTTGACTTGTGCCTGACTAGGGAGTAAGAGTGATTTAATACAGTATTCAACATCCTCAGTTTCAATTCCCTTAATGAAGTAGATCACATCATTTAATGAGAAATGTTTTCCCGGCTGATTTTTTTCTATCTCTTCACAAAGTGCAATAAAAAATGTCACTTTGAGTTTTGGATTATTTCTAACCATGGAAAGAATCTTAGGGCTTAGATGCTGGAAGAGCTCATTCTCATACAAGATAATGTTAGGAGAGTATTTTTTTATTGTTTTTATAATTTCTAAAAGATTCGAAGCCGGTTCGGCATGATCAATTAAGATTTCTTTGTTGTCTTGAAACGAAACCTTAAGATTTTGAAAAAATTTATCTTCTCTGCCAAGGTAAAGTACTTTTTTCATTCGATGATTGCCTAGTAGTGATATAATTATCTAGTTATTTTAATACATGTAAATGGTCACGAGGAAAAAATATGAATTCAGATACGCACTTTTTAATTGTAGATGATTACTTCAATATAAGAAACCTCGTTCGCGGGCAATTGCAAGGTTTTGGCTTTGAAAACGTGACCGAGCATGAGAACGTAGATAATGCGATTTCTTTTTTGCAGTCGAATCCTGCAAAACCAGTAGATTTTATCATTTCAGACTGGAATATGCCCGGGAAGACAGGTTTAGATTTTCTAAAATGGGTTCGCTCCCAAGAGAAATTAAAAAATTTGCCTTTTCTTCTTTTGACTACTGAAAACGAGCAGGCAAAAATTATGAGTGCTATCTCCGCTGGGACGAGTAATTTTTTGATTAAGCCTTGGGAAGAAGATGATCTTGGAAATAAGCTTCAACTTTGCTGGAAGAAGCATCATCCCTAGAGGCAATTCGTGCTTGATGGGCTACTGCTATCAAATGTACATTTTTTTAGTGATCCGTTAGTTTCACTTCGCAAAATTACAGAGCCGTCATTAGTAATGTAGTTGAAATACGTAAGAGCTCCAAAAGTATATTCTCCGTCTGCAAAGCCGTTGAGAGTTATTGTGTTTGTTCCGGAAGGCACTAATATTCTTCCATAGTTTGTGTAATCAAATGCGTTTCCTGCTTGAGAAATGGCATCACCCCAAGCAAACCCACCGCCACTTTGTCTGCGCCAAAAAATTTCGTAGTAATTATACATACCAGAAGTTGGAGAACTCCAGTTCAGTGTCACGGTGTCTTGATCAGTAACACCTGAACTAAGGCCAACGAATTGAAGAGCGGTAGGAGCCTCTGCTTTGGGCTGGATACATCTCCAGACTCCATTTGGGCTTTCTCTAATGGTTACCCCGTCACTATCACGTTTATAAGGATACAAAGTAAAGCAATACGGCTCTAGTGCAAGATAGTTTACACCTCGAACAATCACTTGGTTATCTATGAGAAAGTTATAACTATCATGATATACAGGATTGGTATTTATGTTCACTTCCACTTCTGCGTCAGATCCATCCACAGTTCTTCTCATTTTAAGAATCAAGCCATCAAAGTAGCCTGTTGAAAAATTAGGAGGATCGAATCTCACAAAAAGTACGCCAACGTCATCTAGAGTTTGTGCCTGAATAACTTCGCGAGCACCATTAAATGCTGGTGAACTTGGATCAGTTTTAATCGTTCTTACAGGAGAAACAATTCGTTCATTGGTGTTGCATTGAGTAGTTGCACAGAGAACAAGAACAACTTCATAAGTATTATAAGGTAGAAGACCAGTGATTGGAGTGCTACTTGTAATAAAATCAGATTTTTTACAAAGGATTGTTTGCCCGGGTGGAGCAATTAGAGGCCCTTGGCAAAGACTTGGGAATGTACCAGAAGCCGCACCACCCCCCTGGAGACTGTAATAAATACGATAGTGGTCAAAAACACCTTTGGCCCC
>JACCDH010638916.1_pt1 | contig 31375 bp, 16 predicted proteins | sample 7442481 | NCBI WGS metagenome assembly JACCDH01 (sample SAMN15323433, study PRJNA562643) | freshwater metagenome | isolation source: river surface water | place: USA:Blue River Watershed | collected 2017-08-15
ATGTTACATTTCTCATGTATGCAATGTTATCAATATACTTTTTTACCTTATCAAAATTTTGACCGTATAATTGAAATATTGTCTCACCTTTTTTATCATTTGTATCAAACTCAAATAATTGTGGTGATGCTAAGAATCTAACAACTAAATTAGATTTATAAACATCTATCTCATCGGCTAAATCACTTAACTTTGTAATGTATTCATCAAAATCTATACCGACAGTTTGTAAGTTCCATCCATCTGATGATAATGGCCAGTTTACTTCGACTGTAACAATATCGGTGGTTTTACCGTCGAAACTATCTTTAGGTACTTTAAAACTCGCTTCGTATTTAGGATTTGTTTCTCTATTGAGTAATAAACTTTCTAAATCATCTAAGTTGTTGAAAAATTCTTCAGTTATTCCGTTGTTTGGTCTAATTAAGAAGTTATCAGTAGTACCTGTACTTGAGCCGAATGGTTGTCCACTTACTTTTAAAATAATATTACTATTATTTGTTGGTTCAGTGTATGTTAATATATCGTATGTATTACCACTATAATCAATTACATATTTTTTGTAAGTAGAATAAAAGTTTCGATAATTGTTATTTCCCTCACTAATTGTTAAACTCTGAGGTTCGTTTATAACAATATCAAATGGATTATATACACTTGACTTCTCAACCTCAAATTGTGTTGTTTTTGATGTTGCGTCATATGTGATATTTTGTGCGGTGTAATCTGATATTCTAACTGGTATTGTTCCATCAACATATAATGCCGCAGGGAACTTTTTTACAATTCTACCGATTGAAACATTTAATCTTTGTTTTAAAGAACCAAATAACGATTTACCTGCATCGTCAGTACTACCTTTGAATTTTATAACATCTTTCTTTTCAATGGAACCATCTTGAGTTGTAACTGCATCGATTTCTTCTTTTAATGAATCAAGAGTAAGAAAATCTGAAAATGGTGATGTTTTAAAATCTTTATTGTCTCTTTCAGGAATTACTTTGTCTAATGCAAAATTAGTGTTAGTCAATTGACTACTACCATCGGTAATTTGCGTACCGACTAAACTATCACTAAACGTTTGTAACCCATTAGCCGCTTGACTTGGTACTTTTGTAAATTTTGCCATTATTCGGTAATATTGTCAAAGTCTAAACTTTCATCAATGACGTCTCTTTCTTCTCTAACCTCATACATCGTTTCATTGAATTGGTCTTTAACTTCATACAAGTTGTATTGTTTGTATATCGCTTTATTGTTATCGTAAATTGTGTAAATACCCGGTGTAATTGCCTTAGTTTGATTACCATACAATGCATGTGCTAATGTACTTGCATCATGTTCAACCATTTCAACTTCAACAGTTGTTGGGTTAAAGAATGTATTTGTTAAAATAATACTTTGACCTGGTTGACCAATAAAAGGTACCACATTTGGTCTACTTGATGGTGATGAAGATGGTGTTATGGTTAAGAAAACTAAATTAGACGTTTGATCCGTATATTGATATCTTATAGCCTTATCTGTAGAATTAGAAAGATTAGATACAACAGGTTGGCAATAAAAAGATGACGTAACCACTCTATAGAAATTAGGGATTTTTTGATATGTACTATTTGTATTGATATACTCAATTCTGTATCCAACTAATCCTTGTGGAGTAAATCTATTTCTATATGCTGCAGGAACATTGTTTAAATCGATAACCAACCCTCTAACTGAAGGTAATGATGCCAAAACACCACAATCTGTAATTGATGTTCTTATTTGTTTTGGTCTAAGGTGTAATGTATAAACACCAAGTTCTGAAAATTTCTCCGCCGTTAATTTTAAGTTATACAAACCACCTAAGATTTCATTATTAGGTGCATTTGTGTCATCAGTCGTATCTGAATTGTGATAAACTGGTGTTAAAATGTCTTCAGCATTTAATCTTGTCAAAGTAATTGGTGCCGTTGTTGTTCTACCAGAAGTGTAATGATATAAAATCTCAACGTCTTCCGGCGATACATCTGCGGGTCTTACAATACCATAACTTCCTACTGCCATATCTTTTTATTTATAAATATAATTTTTATTGTTTTTTCACTTTAAAATAACCACCACCATACACTCCAAGTTCACCCATATTATCAACTTCACCCAATCTCAGATTGACTTCCATAACACCTTGTTTACCTCTTTCAACAAATACATCCGAATAAACTGTTGGTTGTTCAACAAAACCTAAGAAATGTTCATTTCTTGTCAACATTGCATCGAATATCTCTTCTTTTGTGAATCCGGTAGTATTTCCCGTAATCATGGTGTATCCATCCTCATAATCCCTATATTGTAATGTACCTGTAACTGTAGAACCAACATGTGATAATGTGTAACCTGTCCAACCCACACCATCAGACGATGAGCCAGAAGTAAGATTTTGTGTATAACCGGTTGAACCGTATTTTCTTAATTCATCAATTCTACTTCCACCCACTCCTAAATAAGTGAATGTGGTATTACCGGTATATGGATATGTTGGTGTTTGCCCTAAAGTTGTGTTATCATGTTCATAATAACCTGAATCTCTAAAGTCCAAAAAACTTTGTGTAACGGCAGTAACTGGCGAATATGTACCATCTTCTAATAAGAATGATGGTATAACAAAGGACATGGTTGCGAAACTACCCGAATTTGACATAATTTAAATTGTACTCTAGTAAATATCTTTACTATGTATTTGGTACAATATAAACAATTAATTAGTTTTAATAAATGGATTTTTAAATACCTGCAACCCAATAAAAATTAAAATTACGGTTTAAACCTGTTGGTGTATATGTTATTTTGTAAACTGATGTATTTTCACTACTATCAGTAGAATAACTTGTTCTTGTATAACCATTAATTAAAAACGTCCCATCTACCGTAGGATGGTCAACCACTTCTAAATCCAATAATGGACCATAGGTTGTAATTAATCCTCCCGAACCTGTTGTTGAAACATGTTCAATCGTAAAATCCGTAGCATTTACAAATGGATATGATGTTAATTCACCCATTATTATTTGACTATCTCCAACATTTGTTGGTAATGATTCGGGTGAACCTACAGATGTCAATTGGTCGACAGGGTTCGGTCTATATGATTGCATTGCTCCCGACGTAACATCAACATCCGCAGATGAACCACAAACACCAGTACTTGTTGCTCTAACAGTAACGTCACCGGGACTTACCGTAACGTTATATCCACTTATTAATGTGGATCTTGATACGCCTGTTGCATATTGAGTACTTGTACCCAAATAATCGATAACCGATATCGTGAAATTATCAGGTGCCGTTGCCAAATTTAAACCCGTCGCTGTTACTGTTACTACTGCCATATTTTATAAATATTAAATTATTAAACTTGATTACCTATACCTCCACTCGTACAACTTGAACAACTTGTCCAAACTGAAGAGTATTGTCCATCTGTTAAATGAATACTACCCGGTGAACATACGGTATCAAATAAATAATCTATTTGATAACACACATTGTCTATTTTAACCGCAGCAGTTCCTGTTATAAATGATGATGGTAACTCATCAGGTGATGTTATTGTCATATATGCATTATCACTACATCTTATTACTTGATATCTATAATATGATACCCCATCCGTCAATACTGTTACACCACTATTTGTTACACAACCATTTGCATCTGTTACTTCAAGACAATATCCACCTGACGATAAACCTGTTGGGGTTCTCACTGCAGCTCCACTTTGTACATTAGTGTACGTAGCAACTAATGTACCTCCACATGTATTATATGGTGATGTTTCATCTTCATATAACCTATATGTCTTAGGCCAAACGCCTCCGGTTGATGAAACATTAAATGAACCTCCGGTTAGGTCTCCACATGGTGGATTTGTTATTTCACTAATCAATGCACTTTGCGCTGTTGGTTGAGTTATTGCTTCTGCATAACTTTGAACACATCCCTCATAATCCTTAACATATATTGTATAATTTCCTGCAGTTAAACTATCGAATGTTTTAGGGAAACTATGATAAGTAGTTCCATCTATCGACACAGTATATACTCCACTGTTTCCACCTAATGGTGAAGATGTTGCAATTGAACCATTTGAACCTCCGTTACATGATACGTTTGTAACCACTCTAGTACAATTAGGTGCGGTTTTAGTCATATCAACAGTTATTGAACTTGATTCACAACCAGCAGTATCTCTTGATTGGAATGTATATGATGTGGCACCTAACGTGCTGAAAGTTGCACTATTTACCCAAGTACCTGAATTTATTCTATATTGATACGAACCGTTACCACCAGATGCAGTTAATGTTACCGAACCATTACTTCCGTTATAACAAGTTGTGTATGTCACTGAAGATGTTGCCACAGTAACTTGTGATGGTACGGTAACTGTAGATGAATATGTGTTTTCACAACCTAAACTATCTTTAACGTATACTGTGTAAGTTCCACCTGCAAGACTTGAATATGTTTTAGAACTACTGAAGCTCTCATATGTTCCTCCACTACCTAATTTAACTTGGTACCCTGTTCCACTACCACCACTAAGAGATGTTACTGTTATTGACCCCGTTCCACCATAACATGCTGGATTAGAAGCGGATACACTTGCAGTAACTTGTGTCGGTTCGTTAACTGTTGTTGTAAATGTAAATTCACAATTTTGAGCATCTCTTATATAAACAGTTTTTACGCCTCCTCTTAAATTACCCCACACAACTGTCGTACCAGCCGACCAATTCGTATATGTTCCTCCACTACCTAATTTATATTGATAAGATGAACTATTACCACCACTTGGGTATGCAATTGAAACTGAACCAGCATAAATTCCATCACTATTTTGACCATAACATGTTAAATGTGTTGGTGTTAATGTCGTTGTTACGGCAGATTTAGCCAAAGTAATCGGTCCATATGTTTTTACACATCCGGTAATATCTTCTTCAACTCTAACAATATAAGATGATCCTGCAGGTAAATTATTAAATACGTTACTTGTCTGATTAGTAGTGTAAGTTGATCCATAGTTAGAACTTAATGCATAATATAACTGTAAATTACCATAACCACCACTTGCACTTACGGTAATTGAACCATTACTATCTCCGTAACATGTTGGATGAGTTACGGATGCCGAAACCGATAATGCGTTTGGTTGTGTGATTGTTGTTGAATATGTCCTTTCACAATCCGCACTATCCTTTACATATATTGTATATGTTCCTGCAGTTAAATTTGAATATGTCCTACTGGTTGTTGTAACTTGATATGTACCTCCAGAATTTAACTTAACAGAATATGGTCCACCTTGACCACCACCAAATGAAGATACCATTATTGTACCTTCCGCAACACCGTTACAAGTGACATCTGTTTTATCTATAGTTGCGGTGATTTGACTTGATTGTGTTAATGTTTTATTTACTGTACCAACTTCACCATACGTATCTTTAATATAAATTGTGTATGTACCTGCTGTCAGAGAACTAAATGTATCACTTACCTGATAATTTGTTCCATCTTTGGAATATGTATAATTTGCAGTCCCACCAACAACATCTGAAACAACTATTTGACCAGTGTTACCATTATAACATGTAATATTTGTTCCAGTTAATGTTGCGGAAATTGTAACATCAGTAATTGAAATTGTAATAACTTCAGTATATGTTAAACCAGTACTATCAGTTACTCTTACTTTTATTGAATATGAATTTTTTACCTCATAATTAAAGATTACTGCAGTTTTTAATACTCCAGATACTATTGTAAAACTATTATTATCCGGATACGTTACAGTGTCAACAAATTCATATGTCATTGAACCTCCTTCAGGGTCTGTTGTGGAGAATGTACCCACTGTTGTACCTGTTGGTACATTTTCAGATACTGAATAAGAACTTAAAATAATATCTGTAGGTGCCTCATTTTCATTAGTTACTGTAATTGTAAATGTTCCCTCATAATATAAACCATTCGCGTCTGTTGTTCTAACTCGAATAGAGTAAGATGATTTAGATTCATAATTAAAAACAATTGCATTTTTTAATGACGTTCCTGATATTGTGAAACTTGCATTATCTGCATCACCAGTACCCGACACTAAACTATATGTAAACGTATCTCCACTATCTACATCAGATGTACTAAACGTTCCAATTGTTGTACCAGTTACCGTATTTTCAACTTGTGATGTGTTACTTAATGATAATGCATATGGTGTTTCATTTACATTATTTACTGTAATTGTAAATTGTTTTTCAATATATTGACCGATACCATCAGTACTTCTAACTCTAATTGAATATGATGTTTTAACTTCATAATTTGGTATTGTTGCATTTTTTAGTGATGCACTTGTAATAATGAAACTAGAATTATCGGTATCACCAATTCCACTTACCAATGTGTAAGTATATGTGTCACCAGAATCAAGACTTGTTGATGTAAACGTACCAATTGTGGTCCCTGTTGCGGTATTTTCATTTATCGAACTGTTACTCAAACTAATATCAGTTGGTGGGTAGTTTGGTGATGGGCTCGGTGTTATTGTTGGCGTTGGGGTCGGCGTAGGTGTTAATACTGCCACAGATAAACCAAATTCACAAACAGTCGTAGGAGTTGGTGTTTGTGTTTGTGTAACTGTAGGTGTTACAGTGTTTGTAGGTGTTAATGTAGGTGTTAATGTAGGTGTCGGTGTATTTGTCGCTGTTGGTGTTGGTGTGGGGGTTAATACAACTACTGATAAACCAAACTCACACACAGTTGTTGGTGTGGGGGTTAACGTTGGTGTAACTGTTGGTGTAACAGTATTTGTTGGTGTTGGTGTAGGTGTTGGTAATGTGAAACAATCTCCATAATCTAATATTCTAATATTAGCAACATTAAATTCATCTTGAACTCTTGTTGAACCTCTTAATGAACCGTAAACAATTCCAGTATTGATTGTATATATACCTTCAAACACCTCTTCATAAACTGGTGTGAAATCGTAGTTTAGATATTCAATAAAACCATATGAATCAACAATATAAGTCGTTCCACTATAATAATCACAAAGAGTAGGTGCTGTACATTCTGTATATGTACCTCCACTAAATGTTGTTTTCAAAAATGGATTATCACTTATAAATGAATCAATAGTAACATTAGTAATCTCATTAAATCCGACATTTGGTAACGCAACAAATTTTTCACTTTCATTATATGCCAAATTAATAGTTACCGCAGAATATAACACACTACTTCCTGTATAGATGTTAGCCACGAATTGTGTTCCTACAAATGTTGTGGAATCGTTTCCCGCGGTATCTTTTACTTTAAATGTTACTCCATTATCACTAACCTCACTACAAACCTCCTCGAAATCAATTATTAATGTATTTGGTAAGTCATAGTTGAATATTTCACTATCAAATGGATAGATTTGTCTATAAAGGTTTTCCTGCGCTTCGGTATATGTATATTGTGTTGTGTTATTATCATACAAATAAAACGAATCTTTAGTATTGAAGTTATTGATAAAACCTCTTACAACCAACGGATTATTATAGAAAGAACTCGTGTTCCAATCCATAATTAATTCGTTACCCGATGAGTAAACGTTAAACTTCAAATCGTCATCATCTTGTGATGTTACAAACCATCCACTTGTATAATCTAAATTAATAGTCGATACATTATATGTTGTAGATGTACCGTTAGCGGTAGTATCTCCACTATTAACCCACGTTATAATATCAACGACCGTTCCATTCGTTGTTTTATAAAATTTTCTATAATTTGAACCATCACTAACAGAATAATATCCGTTTAGTACAGTCGAATCACCATCAACATCGTAATATAATTTTTTACCTATCGTTACACCACCACTATCACTATCGTCATAAAATAAAACAAATGTATTTTGTATATCTTCAATTTTTATTTCATGTGTGAAATATGTTTCAATACTTTTAACACCAGGTTTTTCTGAATATGTATATTGAGTATCTATAGTATTACCCGTTAAAGAGGCTAAATAATCTTGTAATTTATCATCGGCATCTTGTGTTGATGTTTCAGATTCAAAAAATCCTTCAGGTAATGTTATGTTAATTGGTAATGGATTGTTTAATTCACCAACTGTGGATGTGGATTGTGTGATAGTATACGTTACCGCACTACTTTTGTATTTTGTAACGGGTGTTGTATATTTTTCCGGTCTACCCATTATGTAACAAAGTAAAAATAATTTACCAAAATCATCAACTAATATGCTTGTTGAGTCGCTAACTGTGTCTATTTTAAAAGTGTCTGCCGATCCTCTACCAATATTCGGGGTTACAGTTAAATCCCATGCTGTCGACCTTTCTCTATTTGTTATTACACCAGAAGATGAGATAGTATAAAAATAGTCACCGTCACATATTGTTGTGTAATAATTTTCATATGGTGTTACCGAATGTTCGTTACCGGTTGTTAAATCATCGTGTTTATAAATTGTGTTACCTGGTTTTAAAAAAGGTGTTGTACTATAACGTTTTCTTAAAATTTTAGAATTTTCAATTCTAGTGGTATTCACTCCAAATATTATACCTATAATAGTTAATATAATACCGGCTATAATACCTAATGGACCTGTAAGTGCCGCCGCACCATATACCTTTAATAAAATCGCACCTGCAGCAATAAAAACAGCACCACCGGTGATAAGTCCATCTGATTCGGTGGCTCTTGTTTCGTATTTACTTAAGAATAATGAATTTTGACTAGCAAACCTATATTCATTAAAAAATTTCAATAATATATGTTCAGGACCATTTAAAGGTATATGTGTTTGACTACCATAATCATATGCCGTAAATGCTTCGTTGTTTGCCAAATAATATGTTGAATTTGTAAAACCAACATAATATGAATAAACCGATGGTTGATTTAATGTTGAACCGTCGTATACATAATTTATTGTTCCATAGGTTGGCATTACGGGTTTAATTGCACTTAATGTTGCTCTATCGTATGTTGGTGTTAATGAGCTATTGGTACTAAAAGTATTCGTGTATGGTATATAAGTGAAATCTTTTGGTCCATCGTTTAACGTTATAACTTTTAAACTAGCAAATAGTCTTGATTTAAATTTATAATCTGTTTTTGTACCAAATTCTCTTTTTATAATATCTTTACCAACTTTTAAAACATTATTAGTTGCAATTACGCCATAATAATATGGTAACGCACCATATGTTAATAATTCATCCGTATATAGTGAACCATTTACACCTCCACCATTTGCTTGAAGACTGTATACATATGCCTGTATTTTGGGGTTATTAATTGCGTCATATGCCGAATAGGGATGAACCCCGACTAATGTTTTATATATTTCTTGTCCACAACCAACTGTAACATTTATATTCGTTGGATTATTGTCGTTATTCGTTGCATCCTTTTTATATGCAACTGCAACTCTAATATGTAATACACCCGTAGTTGTTATAAAATTACGATTGAGTGTGTTTACACCCAACACATTGGTCAATTTAAATAATGTCGTATTACTAGTTGGTTCGTATCTTTGCCAAGTATTAGTTACACTTGTTTGTAATGGATTCAAAAAACTAATTTTACCAACTTTAGTAATATCAGAACCATCCCCAACTGTTGCAAACACACCTTCATTTGGACCCGTGGATGTTATTGTAACAGGAACAACTCTGTGATTACTTTCTAAAGTAAAAAAGAAATCCACAATTCCATATTTTAATCCTGTAACTTTAACATTTGGTGTGTTTCTATAATATGGATGAGGTTCTTTTGCCGATCCTGCGGTTATTTGTGTTGTAACGATGCTGGCACCACATTCATTTACTTCGTCTCCACCACCACAACTTTGTGGTGATAGTTTATGTGCAGTAGAATTATATATGAAATATGTTTTATAATTAACGGTACCATTATAGTATATTTTAGGCATTAATATTTCACCATCCGACACTTCATTGGTTAAACCAACATTAGTATACCATGGTGAATTAATATATGGTGCAACACTCCATCCAGGTGTTTGTTCGGAATATAATGTAATTGTTTGTGGACATTCTGAACAACTTACACCAGTTTGAAAACTGTATCCTGAACAAAATTCTTCAGCATGTACTATAGGATCACATTCAATTTTAATTTTAAAACTACCTGATGATCCTCCTGTGGTTTTAAAATCTACCGTGAAAAATATATCACTCTTATTCTCTTCAGGAATTAAAAATGAAAAATATTTGTTTGTTGTACCCGATAATGTGCCCAAATTTGTCTCAAATACTAAAGTATCAACCCCGTTTATTTTTTGTTTAAAATAAACAATTGTCGAAGCTCCATTCATATTAACAGGTGTAAAAACTACCTTTATGAATTTTGAAAGTGTTGGGTCTTTTGTTACATAAACCTTTTTTAGGTTAGTTAAATCTGAGTATTTTAAGAAGAAAGTTGTACCCGATAGATGTACTCCTGTTGATGACCATGATACAGTTTTTTCAACTCCACATTCGGTAACCGTTGGGGTTTCATTTGTTATAGGTACGGGACAATTAAAATTAAAATTACTCATTAATGTTTTTTATTTACGACACTTTCATACCATATATCGTTGTCATCTTATTTGGTATGTGTGTTAATTTTACTGTTTCGGTTATGGTTTCACTATTGGCCGATTTTAAGTATGTTTTTTTAAACAAATTAGAACCACTACCATAATTAAATATTTCGATATTGATATCCTTTGACTGATTTGGGACGATATAAAAATTAATGTCAAATGTGGATGATATATCTTGTACATCAAACCACACAATTTTATTTACCTTACCAAAAGGTACACTAAAAGATACGTCAGGAATGTTACTATATGTACTCATTTTTTATATTTTTTTATACTACATCTCCGTAAGTTACCGGTACTCCCGTTCCACTACCAAATTGTCCTGTGGTTGTGAATACCTCACCAACGTTTATGAATCTACTCTTTTGCACACCATTACAATCTATCCAATATGCAGTTGCACTAAATCCGTATTTAGCATCAAATGTTATGTTTACACAATCACCAATACCACCTGATGATGTTACACATGTATCACCAGAATATGTTATGGTAAATGTTGCAGTGTCACTTAAAACAAGTGGTGATTTTATTGATTCCACAATCAAACAATCCGTAAATGTTTTTGACCCCACAGGTACATATAATGATTGTTGTCCTGTTTCGGTATTATATATGATGTGACCTGCGTCCGTTACATTTATAACAACATTTTGTCTATATGTTTCAGAACCTCCAGGTACAACCTCATCACAAGATATTGTATCTGAACAAGACGCGGTTACTTTTATATCGAATGGAACAAATGTTCCATTATTTTTACTGTAAACAACTATATCTAATATCTTATAACCATTAATACCATAATAACCAACTGTTTTTGTAATATTATTGGTACCGTATGGTAATTCAAATACTTCACCTATTTTTTCAGCATAATTACCAACGAAAACTTCAGTCGTTGTGTTTAACGTAGTGGCACTTACCGTAACATTATAGTTACCATAAGGATTATCTAATTCAAATGTATTTTTTAATAAAACCATTCCTTCATTGGAAACCGTATTTGTAACCACGCCAGTTGAACATTCGGATGTTCTTAACATACTTGGAGTACAATCTCCAGCTATTTCAACTAAATGTGAATTTGTTAGATTTGAACCTCCATCAAAACTTGAATATAAATAAGGTTCAGTGGTTGAGCAGTTGTCTGAACATATTTCATTCAGATACGTTCCCGAATATGAATATGTCACAAATTCTTGAGTACTACTACCACATGGGTAATAATATAGGTAAATCTTATTATCGGTATTACCACTAATAGCATCTAAATCCGATTGTGATATTACCACATCATAAGACGTACATCCCACACAATCTCTCGGTGTTGATGATGGCGTTGGTGTAATTGTTGGTGTAACAGTATTTGTTGGTGTTAAACTTGGTGTAACAGTATTTGTTGGTGTTAATGTTGGCGTTAACGATGGTGTCACTGTCGGTGTTACAGTTGGAGTGACTGTATTTGTTGGGGTTTGCGTTGGTGTTGGTGTCGGCGTAACTGTCGATGTCGGTGTTTGTGTTACCGTTGTTGTAGGCGTTACTGTAGACGTAACTGTAGGTGTAACAGTATTTGTTGGAGTTAATGTTGGTGTTGGCGTTAACGTTGGTGTTACCGATGGTGTTTGTGTTACCGTTGGTGTTACTGTCTCCGTAGGTGTTTGCGTTGGAGTTGCGGTAGGTGTTACGGTTGCAGTAGGTGTTGGAGTCTCCGTAGGCGTTTGCGTAGGAGTCTCTGCAGGTGTCTCAGTTGGTGTGACTGTATTTGTTGGCGTTTGCGTAGGAGTTTCTGTCACCGTTGGTGTAGGTGTCTCCGTAGGCGTTGGTGTTTGAGTTTGAGTTGCAGTAACCGTTGGTGTAGGTGTCTCCGTAGGAGTCTCGGTTGGCGTTTGCGTAGGAGTCTCTGTCACCGTTGGTGTAACAGTTTGTGTTGGCGTTGGTGTATTCGTCGGAGTCTCGGTTGGCGTTTGCGTAACGGTAGGTGTTGGAGTCTCCGTAGGCGTTTGCGTAGGAGTCTCTGTCACCGTTGGCGTAGGAGTTTCTGTTGGCGTTTGCGTAGGGGTCTCTGTAACCGTTGGTGTGACAGTTTGAGTTGGTGTTTGTGTTGGAGTTTCTGTCGGTGTAACCGTTGCTGTTGGTGTAACCGTAGATGTTGGAGTTGCTGTTGGTGTTTCTGTTGCTGTTGGTGTAACAGTTGGTGTTACCGTTGATGTCGGTGTGGGTGTTGGAACATATTCAATATATGCTTGAACTAAATAATCATCACCAAAGAACATTTCTTGTGTGATTTCTAATGGGTTAGTTCCAACAACATAGGTATCTGTTACTACAGTATTTGTTACTCTATTTGTAATTTTTATTCTATGTCTCCAATAAAGTGAATTTGTTTCCCACTTTGCTAAGAATATTAATTCTCCACTTGTAATATATGTAGATAAATCATAATCACCAGTAAATTGTAAATAAGGTGTTGTGGTTGACGGTGATGTTGATCCTGAAGTCCATGTTTTAAACACAACATCAGATGTTAACAATCTTAACGTAAATGTACTATCATCATCAGGACTTTCCACCTCATCATAAACTTCCAATGTAATATTTGAACTTATTGCCGTTTGACTTGGTGTCATTGTTGGCGTAATACTTGGAGTCACTGACGGTGTTACGGTCATTGTTGGAGTAACCGAAGGTGTGACCGTTTGTGTTGGAGTAACTGTAGGTGTTGCGGTTGGTGTTTTTGTTTGTGTAACACTTGGAGTAATACTTGGAGTAATACTTGAAGTAGGTGTAGGTGACGCAGATATTGAAACTGTAGGTGTTACAGTTGGTGTTACTGTCATAGTTGGTGTAGGTGTTAAATTTTCAACACAATCAACCGCAACCGCCTTAATTACTTCTTGTGTAAACCAAGGTTCATTTAAACTGATTTTAATGTCCTTATTACCGTTTGTGGAATATGCTTTAGTTGCAATACCATTTACTGAAATTGCACTCGTTGTATTATCTCCCCAATGTATTGTAAATTGTAGTTCATCAAATAATCTTGTTGAAGTTGCATTTGTTGTACCGGTAATCTCAACAACATTACAATTAACAGAGTAATTAAAGTTAATCGAAACTGTTTGACTCTCATTTGTAATATTTTTATCGAAACCAACCATTGGTCCATATTCATCAACTTTTGAGTCTAAAAATAATGGTATTCTATAATCATCATAAATTTCAGATTTGATTTGATCAGTCGTACCCGTAATTTGATTCCAAGTATCCGCGGTTGGTGTTCCCCATCTATAATAACCACTTGTTACCGTACCTCCACTAATATTGTATATTGTATCACCAGTTGATGGTCCGATGTATGCGTTACCTGTATTTCCTGTCCAAGATATAAGTTCTTCATTAGAGTCATACCAAGTCCTTCCGGTTAATGAAACCAGTTTAATTTGTGGTATGTATTGTCTCTTTAATGAGTGTTTTATTCTTTTCATTTATTAATTATTAACATGCGGTCCAATCTTGTAATGTACCTGAACCATCTATATATACTATAAATCTTACAGTAGATTCACCAGGAAGTAATATACCATACCATTTAAATTGTCCATTATACGCTTGTCCACCAATATTTGCATCCCATACTGTGTATGTTGTATATGGTGTTACACTTGTTTCATTTAACCATAATGCTCCGGTACCTACATAATCAGATGGGAATTGGTATGGATATTTACCACATAAATCCGTTTGTATTGTTGTGAGGAATGGACTTTCATTTGATTTTGTCCAAGCGAATAATTTAACAGTTCTATATGTTGGTGGTGCAACATAATCACAACCATATAAACCAATCGTTTCACCATTTATTACTGTGGTTGATCTTGTAATGGTTAAGTGATCACCAGGACTTGGGTCGGTTTGAGTTGTTTCGATTGAACCTGATATAACATATGTTATGTTAGGGTCAGATGAGTAAACTCTTTCACCTGTATTCCACGTACCTGATACGTAAGAATTACTATAACTTATACTATTATCATCACATCTTGTCAATTCATACCAATAATATGTTAACGTAGGCGTTGCCGGAGTTACTGATGGTGTAGGTGTAGGTGATGGCGTTAAACCAATCGTCGGAGTTGGAGTTGGTGTGACTGATACAGTTGGGGTTGGTGTTATTGGTGATGTATTAATTCCTCCACCGCTCTCATAAAATTTAATTGGTGATGACGATGTTCCAACTTCATCTCCTTTAACTCCGTTAAATTTATAAATCTTATAAGAATAATCTCTTTTATCAATATCAACTTGAAAATACATATCTTCGTACTCCTTTACTTCATGAGAAGTTGAGTACACATCATTGTAAAAATCTGTAATTTGACCATCTTTCGCATTAAAAAACTTGGCGGTCATGAAAAATGTATTTCCCGTTGTTGTTCCACTAAAATTTGTTTCAGCTAAAACACTTTCATCTTGAAACCAAAAAATATACATATTTTCTTTATTGGTGTAGTTTGATCCGTGAAAAACAGGTACATGTATATTTTCTTGTAATGGTGTGTAGAAATATTTTTCACCCAATGGTAATGTTAGATTTTTAGTAAAAACCAATTTTCTATTTTGTCTTGTAGGTGCGGTATAACCCGTCACGTTACCATTAACATCTAGTTGATTAGGTGTTTTATAAAACTCCAATCTAAAGAAACTTTCTGTAGATTGTCTTAACATTTTTGCATTCTCTTTTGGTGTAATATCAATTTGTGGAACGCTGTAATCTAAACCAAAATAATAATTTCCATTATTTGAGAAATAAAAATAAAACCATATATCAGATTCATCACTGTTAGTTGGTTTGTGAATATATCTTACGGTTTCATAATTGTCAATTGGATTTATAATATCTTGTAATACCTCATCTTCAAATTGTTGCATATTCTCTTGCCATCCTAAATTCATTTGGAAGTCAAGTTCTTGATTCAACACAAGATTTAAATCGGTATTCTGTCTTAAAATCTTCATTAACAATCAGTTATTTTTTTATTCTTAAATTTGGTGATTCCGTCTTGTTTATTTGTGTAGAATCTCTCATTTCTTAAATAGAAGTTAATATCATTTTTTACGTAATGAATTCCATTTGTAAACGGAAAATTTGTACCATATCCATCAATATCAACATATCCATGATCATATAAATCTCTCCATCTCCAAACTCCTTCATCTGAATCGTACTTGGTATTTTCCGGTAAATTAAAAATATCTTTTGTTTTACCGTTTTCAGTGTATGGTGAAAGTTCTCTCAACTTTACTTTATGATGTGGTTGATAATATAAACCAAACATGTTAGTTGAGGATGAACCTGAGAAAACAGTACCATTATCTTGCTCATAATCGAATATTGTTGTTGGGTTACTAAACTTGTGATAACATTCACTTATTGTTCTCTCCTTCAATTCTTTTGCGTTATATTCAATATGTGCACCCAATAGTATGGTACCAACAGATAAAGTATTACCACTTGTAAATGTTATACCATCTCTTGTGAAAGTTCCACTTGTTATTCCATTTTCTTTTGAGGTTGTTCCATCGAAATGGTCATCAATCCAAGTATCGTGGAAATTAAATTTATAACCTACTTTTGGTGGGTAATCAAAATATCCATTACCATTTCTAAATAAAGTTGTCACATATATTTCCGTTGGTGTGTAACCTAAATTGTTTGTTATGCCAGTCAATACAAATGGTTCTTTAAAATCATATAAAACAGATTCCATTCTATTTCTTTCAACAACAGTATCATTAGCACCCGCAGCATTTTCAAATAATATTTTTTTCTCTTCTTCCCAAATTGGTGATTCGAATCCAATATTATCCATAATATAATCGCCAGTATTTGTTAATATTTTGTGTTTGTGTACATAATATTGTGATGTGGTACCCGTTATATTATTTTTATCTAAACATCTTTTACCAACAATTAATGTTGGTATTGTTGTTGTATTTTTAAATTCTTTTTTTAATATGTTTATCACATATTTTTCTGAATTATATATTTCATTACCAACACTATCAATATAATATGTTCTTCCTGAAACCGCACCCGTTAATGATGTGCCTGACATTGTGATATATTCACCAGAACTCATTCCATGTTCAACAGGTGATGTAAACTCATAGTAGGAGTTAAAAGTATTGGAAAGTCTAAAAGGTATACCATCACCACTTTTAAATGACATTTTAGTACCACCAGTTAACGTATATGTCATTTGATAATTAGAGTCAGAACTATAAACGTAGGATAAATAAAGATTCCAATTATGATAAGGTGCAGTTATTGGTGTTACTGTGGTATGTCCTGTTGGTCCTGTGTAAGTAAAACTTGGGGAGTAATCTCCTAATGTACTACCACTAACAGTACTTGGTATTGTGATTTGTCTTCTTAAATCTCTTCTTAAAAACGCAAACTCATCATATGGTAAAAATCCCGCTAACGTTGGGTTATCCGAACCATCACCTTTACCATTTAAATAAAGTCTTTCTTGTAAATAATCATATGATGTGTCACCACTGTACATGTTACGGAAAACCATTTTTAATTTTCCATAAATTTTATATTTCTTACTTTCGTTTCTTTCCTTATCGTAAAGTTTGTCAATATCTAAAATAACATCTTTATCACCTATACGTAACAACGTTTGAGATGATTCTAATCCAACATTTAAATTTAAATCTTGTTCATCCGCCTTTTTAAACCTTTTACTTGGTAATAATATTTCTTTATTCTCTTCCATTATTCAGCAGGTGGGAACGCTCCTTTAGGACCGTAATATTTTATTAATCTATCAAATGCCGACCTACCCGGTCTAATTCCAAAATAGAATTGTAAACCTGTAGATAGTACTTGTTTATTACCACTATAATTTTTAGCGGTTCCGAAAATAAATAATTCTTTACTATTGTGAACATAACTTATTGGTGATGACCAAGTTTGTCCTGACACAATATAGATATTACCTGTTGATGGTGATTTAACATTTCCCGTTAAAACTTCTAACCATAAATCACCCTCAGTATAACCTGACGCAGGATCTGTCGGTGGTGTAGTTTCGATTCTATCGAATCTTTCCATCATATCTGTATAGTTACCATCATACGAATATGTTGTATGTTGTTTAGTCATTGGTAATAATAGATACTCTTCCTCACCATCAGGGAACAAATAGTTTGTATTTGTTTCTGTTTCACCCGATATTGATACAATTCTCTGTATTCTTTGTACCGCAATTTTAGTTCTATCCCATCTTTGTTTGTCTGAGTTTGTATTGTATGGTCCAAAATCCTCACCCTTTTTATCCCATAAGAAGAATGGAACTTTTTGTGAATAATCTCCAAGTCTATTATTCAAACATAACCTAACAAACCTACCATTTAAATCTAATTTAAAGTCAATTGGTGTTGGTCCATAATTTCCAGTTCCACCTGTAAAATAAGATATTGTTAATGGGTCTTCAGGGTCTAAAAATTCACCGTTAAACATATAGTATTTTGACGTATCTAAATCGAACGCTTCAATACCCGCTTCATTATTAATTGAGATTAATTGAGTTATGTCTCCGTCCAACACTTGTCCAAAATTGTAACTTGAATCACTGAAAAAATCACCAACATCAAACTTCGCATTAGATATATCCATTCTATAGTTGATGGCGTGTTCAATAACATTTGCAGGATCTTGATATGTTGTTACCGTTAAATCTCTAACAACAGAACATGTTGGGTCAATTCTTGGGTCATAACAAATCTCGTACATAAATTCGTCACGTACTCCCACATCATAAAAAGTTGTGGGGTGTAACAATTCCAAATAGTTACTATATTTTTGCCCAATAAATCCATTAGTTGGGTTGTACGGTGTGGATCTGTAATAAAATTTCTTATGTAGTACGTTATAGAAAACTAACTCTCTTGGAAACTTAGAACCTCTTTGATTTAAGTCTAAAACTTGTTGATTATCCCATTTAATTACAAAATCAAATTTAAAGAAGTATAGTAATCCGTTTAACCAGTTATCGATGAATGAAAAGTTAGTTACACCTCCGCAGAAAAATAAACCAACTCTTTTTCTTTTATACCATTCTGTTAATAAATCAATATTTTTAGACGCACCTTGAATTACAGGTATTATTGTGAAAACACCATCACGTATTTCAGAATAACCTGATTTAGTTTTTCTATCGTAGTATTTGTTACCAATTTTTGACCAAACTTTTAAATACGGCATTCTTTCAGCACCGGCACTTGCAATAATATCCGCCATAACTGTTGACCCCGCAACGGCAGTTGAAGATTCGACTAATCCTGTTGGGTATCCGGTAACAGGATTTATTGGTGAATGTGAATCACCGTAAGATGTTGCTGGTGTTGCCCAAAGATATTTGTAAGATAATGATTCATTATATGCTTTATCATATTTTTGACAACCCACTTCTGTTACAATCTCAGTTCTAACTTGATCACTTGGGTTTTTCTTTCTAACCGTTCTATCATATATTCTCATGATAGCATAAGTTCCTCTATCTGTAAAATTTCCCGCACCGTTGTGTCCACCCTCATAACCTGAGTAGTTCACTCCACATAAATTTGTCCACTCTTCATGATTAAAAGATAAGACTTCCATGTAGTTTCTCCATATACCAACAACATTTGTCCATTCCACAATTTTAGAACTATATCTTGTGGGACCATTACCATATGAATAAACATTCCAACTATCATCTCTTCCTCCTTGTGCAAATTGTGCGACTCTAAATGAACCTTTATTACCCAATGCGGTATTTGAATTATTAAAATTTAAAATAAAATTTGAGAAAGATATTGATGCTGCACCTTCCTTATCGGCCGGTATTCCGGAAATTAATGGTGCCGGTGGTGTAAATGGTATAATGGTATCATCAACTAAAGGATACACATCGGCAATAAATCTACTATCATTTATATCCCCTTGAGATGGTGTTATTTTAGCTCCGTGGAGAAATTCTAAAATCTGTCTTTGTGTTTCTTTTGTTGAATTTGTTAATTGAAATGTATTATTATATAATGGTGAAGATGAATCTGTACTATATTCTCTTGCTTGTGCATCAGGATAATATGATGTTAACCAAGAAGATCCATTAGTAGTACTAACATTAAATGCTATTGGTAATAACATTACCTGACTTGCACCTTGTCCAATACCGATTATTTTCAATTTTATTTCACCAATTGCAGCATATTCAGATTCTGTAGATAAATCTGCAAATGCTGTAGTATCTTCAGAACATTCTTCACAATCGGGATAAACTGTTAATGGTAGTACCTTTGTACCTTTATCTTGCATACTATAGGCGGCACTCATAAATTGTTCACCTATTCTTGCGAATGGTCTCCAATTGAATGGCCATCCAAAATATATGTTAAACAATCCTTGCCCTACCGAAAATAAAAATGAACCTATGAATTCAAAAAACTTAACAATTATAATTGCAAATACAAATTGTATAAAAGTTACAATTGAAGAAATTAATAAACTAAATTTAATTCTATTTCTAAATGCGAAGTTTGTTGGAATGTAATTCGCATTACCGGTACAATCATCTTCTTGACTTGGTCTAATTTGTTTAATACCTAAAAACGCATCTCTTCTTGATAAACCAAAAAAACTTTCTACACTAGAAACTTCATAATGTGAACCTTGGAAAGATGTTGGTGTGTAAACTTTACCATATACAAACTTATAAAAAACATCTTCGGGTACTCCTCCGTTGTTTGTACCTAACATTAAAGTCTTCTTATCGTTTTGATAAGTTGTTGACATTGTTGAACCAGTAGTACCTTCAGGCCAAACTATATTTAAATAATCTTCAAAAACATTAGAGAATTGATATGTTGTTAATAATTCTTCATCATATTCACCTAAATTATTTGAACCGTCAGCATTTTTATTATATTCTCTAATTTGTGGAATTAAATAATAAGCAGAAGATGTACCTTTTGTTGCATCACCATTACCCTCACCTAAACCAATTCTAAATCTTGCAACGGTTGTTGTTGGTACACCTTTATTTGGGTCATTAGTAATTTCCTCTTCACCATATTCATTGGTAAAGGTATATTCCATATTCATTGGAATAACTGCCATTGCAGTACCGTCATCCTCAATAACACCTGGATTGAAATATTCTAATTCAGGATATAATGTAATACCATCTGAACCGTATACTTTATTACCTGTATATCTAACTCCCTCTATGTTACCTCCACTGGTTTGTAAATTACATTTATAACCAGTATTCATTCGAATTACACCAGTTTTCTTTACCGCATCCGAATCATTATCGGTAACTGACGAAATTAAAACTAAAGATATTGGTTGGACTTTAATTCCTTTATCTGATAAATCAAAATCAACTCTAGATAAACCTATTTCACATAAATCCTGATTTCCCCAAAAAGGAAAAACTTCTATTTTTTTATTAAATGATACAATTTGTTCTAAACCATCTAAATCTTCGTCCGATTTGAAATTATAAAATCTGTCAAACTTCTTTTCATCAACACCCTGTCTAATAAAGTCATACGGTCTAATGGAGAAACAACCCATATCAGATAAATCAACTTCAGCGTGAATTGTTTGTTCACCTAATGGAACTCCCCAAATCATAAAGTCACCAGCATTATTTGTCTTTACCGTATATGAGTAATAACTTTCATAAACTTCTAACACCTCTTCTCTTGATAATATATCTTCTTGGTCAAAAAAAGTTCCTGTTGGTACGTGCCCTCCATGTTGTTTTCTTGCAGGTAATAAATTATAACGATATCCATCATCGTTTTTATCACTTATAGATGTATAAGGGTATAATGCAGAAATTACAGGGTCTGTTGAATCTGTTGTCTTTTGAGGTACAAATATGGACACTTTTGCGTTAGGAATACCTAATCCGTTATTTGCGGTAATACGACCACAAACAACTCCATAATCAGAACATAGTGAAGTATACGCCTGTTGTTGGGTAAATTTTAATGATAAAACCTCTAATAAGTCGTAGTCTTGTTTTAACTCAACTGTGACTCTTTGGTCTTTCCCAATATTTGTTGAAATTCTATGTTTTTGCATTGTTCTTATAATAAATAGAAAGCATGAGATTTTCTACTATTATAACGAAAAAACATTTTAATATGTAGTCGTTCCTAAAGTTTTAGTTCTTACTTTTATGTCCACATTTGGGAATCTAATTTGGAAAATTTGATTAGATTTCATAAAAATGGTCATATCTGTTTGAGTGATTAGCCCTGTTGTACTATTAATTGTTTGTGAAACTTCTGAACTTGAGTAATTTCCACCAATTTTATTGAATACTCTAACATCTACTACGTTAACCACACCTGAAACTGTACCGATTTCTCTGATTAAATCTCCAACAAATAGAGGATCACCCATTTTACGTTTTTCAATTGCAAAGAAATCAATTGTATTTTGTATTGTGGCCTTTAATATATCGCTTGTTTTTTCATTTTTATCGACAATTAAATCAATTTCCAGACCTAAATCGATAACTTGACCACTTGTAATATCAATATAATCATTTATCATTCTATATTCAGAAAGATAATTTAAAATGTTGTTTTTCAATGTGTTAGATACAATATCAGTTAAATTACCATTTTCATCATATGATAAAAGTTTAATTTTAACTTTGTTATCCTCTTCCATAACGTTAACCTTTGCAGGTGCACCATATGTTGACGGCATAGTTTCAATTAAAGATTTGTAATCATTTAATGTCACCGCTCTATCTTGTGCTGAGAAATTATATGCAATCATATTTCTCAACTCTTCTATTGTAGGTTGGTCAGCACCACCAATTGCAGGTGTAACATTGGTTACACGTAAAGACTGTTGTACTTGTGAATTAAAGTTCTCATTTGGACCATTAATATCAAATTCAACATCATCTACACTCGTAATAACATTAACCCCTAAATTGGAGTCTTTACCACCGCCAATTCGATATTTTATAAACAGTGTGGTATTAGCCTTAGGTACTGAACCTAATGACATATTGTTAAGGTAGGTTGCTAAATTAACTTTTAACGACCCATTCATATAATTGTCTAAATTATCTAAAGGATTAACAGTTCCCGAACCAAATGTAACCGAAAAATAACCTTCGGGTGTATATTCAGTAATAAACTTATTATTTACATCAATATATTTTCCCGCCTTAAAATTATCTGAATCTGATGCTGCAGTTGAATCTGGTATGAAAACTTTGTCTTGTATTAAAGTTTTAACTTCATACCATTTATTTACATTATTCGTAAACTCAGATGAAGATGGATTTGTACCAAATGATGTTCCTTCTTTGTGAATAATTGATGTTACACCTAACACATCTTGTTCAGGTAAATAAATCTTTAAGAAAGGTTTTTGGTCTAATTCGGATATAACTCTTCTATAAATTCTTGTTACACCATTAACCACAGGTTCTCTTTTAGTTATTGTGTATGAAATTAATTTATTGTTATTATCAAAATTAGGTATTTTAAGTCTGTTTGGCTCTCCTCTACTATTAAATGGGTCAGAAAAATCAATATCTTCTAAAGTTTCAAAAATTTGACCTCCTCCTGAAACTTGAGCACTTGCTTTTACAACACCCAAATATCTGTCATCTTCTTTATCACCTCTAACAGGTACATTTATTGAAAAATCACATAATGAAACTGATGGTCTATTACCTGGTATTTTTATACCATAAGTCTTAGCAATATGAAATAACGATTGTCTTTGTTGTGCAAAATCCAACATAGTTTCTTGCCAAACTCTATCAATATGGAAATGTAAGTTATCCGCAACCGCAGCATTTAAATCCAACAATACGGAAAATATTGATGCATCATTGGTATTTTTTACCAAATCAGGATAATACTCTTTTGTTAAATTTACTAATTCTTGTCTTAATCCCGCAAAATCTCTGGTTGCGTATGATATCTTTTTTGCCATTTTAAATGTTTAATATTATAAAGTCTGAAGACGAAAATGCTCCGTTATTAACTGTATATTCTATTTTTACTTTTGCGGTATACGGTTTATTGGTACTATCTGAAACCCTGAAAAGTCTTTCATCCTCATCTGTCGAAAATGTCCTAACATTATCGGGGTCATCTTCCGCGGAAATCACATCAAGTTTAGTTATATCTAAATTTGGTATGTATTTTTTTACCGTTTCTCTGATTTCCTCTTCAATTAGATTCCATGTAACCATATCATTTTGGTCAAAAATGAATTGATAAAGTCTTGTACCAAAATCAGGTAAAAAATAACGACTACCTCTTTTAGTTAATAATAGATGTATCAAGTTAGCCCTAACTTCTCTATCGGGACTTGATGTCATTTTTAAATAACTACCTTCTAAACTGTCTCTAAATGGAAAATCAATTCCGTATTTTACCGCCATATCAATAAATATAAACTATTATGAAATGGTAATAAATAAAAAATCCAGCCGAAGCTGGATTTAGTATAGTGTTTTGATATTCACCCCCTGTATTCTCAAAACCTGGAAGCTCAAGGTACGCCTTGACGACAGTCATACTTTGAGGGAGTCTTCCATTATCTTTATGACCCACAACCCTCACACTCAAATGGTGAGTCAGTTGGTCTTTCCGATGTCATAACTAACTCAGGTGTGTTTTCACTAATGATTTGATTATTAGTTGGTGTTGTTGGATACACTGCAGTTTGTTGACCTGTTGGTTGTTCTACCGTTTTTGGTGTGGATGTATCAACACCTAATCCTTTTAATGCATCTACCGCAGCTCTTGTTCTTAAGTAGTACATACCTGTTTTTAATCCCAACTTCCAACCAAATAAATGTGCCGCTAATAATTTAGGTTTAGTTGCATTATCAATGAATAAATTCAATGATTGTGATTGGTCAATGAAAACACTTCTATTTGCCGCCATTTGTAAGATTCTTTTTTGAGACATCTCCCAAACCGTTTTATAGACTTCTTTTAACTCTGTAGGTATTTCAGGAATGTTTTGAACTGAACCATTTTCCATGATTAGTTTCTTTTTAATATCCTCATTCCACATTCCTAATTTAAGTAAGTCATTAACTAAGTGTTTATTAATCATAATAAACTCACCACTCAAAGTTCTACGTGAATATAAGTTTGTTGTAAATGGTTCAAATGCCTCATTATTACCTAAGATTTGTGCGGTAGACGCTGTCGGCATCGGAGCAACTAATAATGAATTTCTAACACCGTATTTGATGATTTCCTTTCTTAAAGATTTCCAATCCCAACGACCCGATAAATCGGTATCTACTTTATCCCACATTTGATATTGGAATACCCCTTTTTCAATTGGAGAACCAACAATAGTTTCATATGCACCGAACTCTTTTGCCAAATCTTTTGATGATGTCATTGCCGCAAAATAAATGGTTTCAAATATGTCGGTTTGTAATGTATCCGCATCTTCCGATTCGAATGGTAAATGTAACATACATAAAACATCCGCTAAACCCTGAACACCCAATCCAACAGGGCGATGTTTGAAATTTGAACGTTTTGTTTCTTCAGTTGGATAAAAATTAAGATCGATTACGTTGTTCAAGTTTTTAACAACTTGGTAGGTATATTCGTATAATAATTTGTGATTAAATTCACCATCTACAATATACTTAGGTAATGCAATCGACGCCAAATTACAAACAGCTTGTTCTGTTGGTGATGAGTATTCGATAATTTCGGTACATAAGTTTGAAGACTTAATTGTACCTAAGTTCTTTTGATTTGATTTATAGTTAGCTGCATCCTTGTATAACATGTAAGGAGTTCCCGTTTCAATTTGTGCAGTTAAAATTGCATCCATTAATTTTCTTGCCTTAACCACCTTTCTACCTAAACCCTGTTGTTCGTAAGATTCGTACAACATAGTGAATGTTTTTTCTTCAGGTGTGTCATATGCGTCGGATAAACCCGGTGCTTCGTCAGGTGAGAACAATGTCCAATCACCATCTTCCTCAACACGTTTCATAAATAAGTCAGGTGTCCACATTGCCAAGAATAAATCTCTTGCTCTCATTTCTTCCTTACCATGATTTTTTCTCAAATCAATAAATTCATAAACGTCAGCATGCCATGGTTCAAGATAAATTGCAAAAGAACCTTTACGTTTACCACCTTGGTTAATCCAACGAGCAACTTCATTATATGTTTTCATCATTGGTAATAAACCGTCAGATTCTCCTCCCGTTCCCTTAATATAAGAACCTTTAGCACGAACATCATGTACGTGTAATCCGATACCACCAGCCCACTTAGAAATCTTTGCAACGTCAGCAATTGTATCGAACAAACCATCGATATCATCACCCTTGTTACCAATTAAGAAACAAGAAGACATCTGTGGTCTTTTAGTTCCCGCATTGAATAATGTCGGTGTTGCATGTGTGTAAAAATGTTGTGATAAATCATCATAGATTCGTAACGCCATTTCAACATCACCCTTACAAATACCAACAGCAACTCTCATATAAAGATATTGTGGTCTTTCAACGATACGATTACCGATTTTTAATAGATAAGAACGTTCTAATGTTTTAATACCGAAATAATCAAAATCCAAATCACGTTCTTGATGTATTGCTCCATCTAATACATCTTTGTTGGACATTACAAAATTATAAATGTTCTCATCAATTAACGAAGACTCTTTACCTGTTTTAGGTTCAATAAAAGAAAACAATTCTTTAATTGATTGTGAGAATTTTTTAGGAGTTGTTTTATGTAAATTAGACACCGCTAATCTACCTGCCAATTTTGCATAATCAGGGTGTGTAGTCACCATTGAAGCAGCGGTCTCAGCGGCTAATACATCTAATTCAGTTGTTGAAATACCGTCATATATACCTTGTGTTACTTTTAATGTTACATAAGTGGGGTCGATATATTCCATATTTAAATCATGACACAAAACACTAATGCGTTTAGTGATTTTATCATATCTCATTTCTTCTAATTCACCATTTCTCTTTTTTACTTTCATATTCTTAAACCTTTTTTAAATTAAAAATCTACATCACCAAATGCAGAATCTAAATCTTCCGCCACGTTATTAACTCCTGCCTTTTGATATTCGGCAACTCTTTTCTCAAAGAAATTTGTTTTACCTTGTAATGCAATGTTTTGCATAAAATCAAATGGATTCTCTGAATTGTATACTTTAGGTACACCCAACGCAACTAATAATCTATCTGTTACAAACTCAAGATATTGTGACATTAAATCAGAGTTCATACCGATTAAACGTACAGGTAAAGCCTCAAGAATAAATTCTTTTTCAATCTCTAATGCTCCACAAATAATTTCTTTAATTCTTTCTTGTGAGATTTTATTTTCAATGTGGTTGTTGTATAAATGACAAGCAAAATCACAATGCATACCTTCATCTCTTGAGATTAATTCATTTGAGAAAGTTAACCCAGGTAATAAACCTCTTTTCTTTAACCAGAAAATTGAACAGAATGAACCTGAGAAGAAGATACCCTCAACGGCAGCAAATGCCAATAGTCTATCAACAAAAGATTCGGAGTTAATCCATTTAAGTGCCCACTCAGCTTTTTTCTTAATTGCAGGAACAGTTTCAATTGCATTAAACAAATGATTTTGTTCTTCCTTATCTTTAATCAACGTATCAATCAATAAAGAGTATGTTTCACTATGAATGTTTTCCATCATAATTTGGAAACCATAGAAAAACTTAGCTTCAGTATATTGAACTTCGTTAACAAAGTTCATTGCTAAATTCTCATTAACAATTCCGTCTGATGCCGCAAAAAATGCCAAAACGTGTTTAACGAAATGTTGTTCATCCGCATTTAATTTATTCTCCCAATCTGAAATATCTTGACCTAAATCAATTTCTTCAGCTGTCCAGAATGAGGCTTCTGATTGTTTATAAAACTTCCATAAGTCATGGTGTTCGATAGGGAAAAGGACAAACCTTCCCGGGTTGTCTTGTAGTATTTTTTCAGTCATCTTTTTTTGTTTTATTTATTTTGTAATTCTTGTCTCTTTAAAAAGGCTTCTCTTGCTCTATTTTGATTATTTTGAACTTTCTGTTCTTCATGACCTAATAGTGTATTTTGTGATTCTGTATCAATAACTAAGAACTCGTTATTGAACTTACAGTTTTGCCATATGATACCATCTTTACCGATACGAGATTTCAATAATGTTAAAGTTGCCAAATTATGTTCCTTTTGTTCTAAAGTTTTACCAATAGATAGAATAACGTGTGCAATTTGTGCCTTCTTAATTGAGCCACCCATTTGGTCTCCCGTTACAACTTCAGATGAAATTGATTCACGATTACCTTGTGTGGCGGTCCAAATTGCCATATCAAACTCACTTGTCATAGCCTCTAAACTTCTCATAACAGAACCTTCACCTTTCCACTCTTCACCATTAGTTGATTTTTCAGGTGATACACAATCAATATAATCGATAATTAACAAATCTATTTTGAATCCGTCTGAATTCATTTTTCTAACTTTAGATTTGATATCGGAAATTGTAACATTATCACTTGCCAATTTTAATAATCTTAAATTACCTTTTGACCTTGCTTGAACTTCTTCTACCTTTCTTTTAACTTCATCTCTAAATTCAGGTTGTTCATCAGGCGTAATTTCAGTCCAAATAGTATAGTGCTTTCTTTTAATGTTACCCGGATTATCTTCAAAAAATATTTGAAGTACATTAAAGTCTAAATTATATGCCGTGTTTGCAAATTTAGTAAGTAATGTTGTTTTACCTGTTCCAGTTGGTGCTAATACAACACCTAACTCCCCTCTTCCTAATCCTCCTTTAAGTACTTTATCAACACCAACAATTCCTGTTGCAATTGGTAGACGATAATCATTCTCTAACGCCTCGTCAATACCATGAAATACATCAGTTGCATCGTCATTTGTGATACCAACTTGTAATGCCTTTTGGATGATTTGTTCAATCTTATTGTAGGATTCAAAATCACCATTATCAATGATATTTTGTACTCCTTTTAATTCCTTTTTTAGGTTCTGTTGTTTACAAAAATTAAGTGCGGTATCTTTTACGTATTCAGTTTGATTATCACCCTCGCTAATTGTTGTTAAAGTGTCTAAATGTACTTTGGAAGAGTCTCTATTTCCACCTTCTGCCATGATTTTTTGAGCCAATGTATCATAGTTGGGTATTTTGTTGTACAATTTGTATAATTCTTTCGTATTTTCCATAATAAATCTAAAAGAATTATTATCAAAAAATTTCGCCTCGATTACATCAATAATAGTTTCACCATATTTTTTATCTTCAATGATTGCCTTTATTAATGATTGTTGAAATGTAAAACCGAGGTATCCAAAATTCTTTTCTTCCATAGTATGTTTTTATTATATGTGTTTTTAATTATAGTTCGTAATTTAAGTAAGTTGTTTCCAATTCTTCTGAAGACAATATGTCAGTTAAATCTGACAAAATACGCTTCAATTTTGGACGAATATCTACCGTATATCTAACTTTTGGGTGGTAGTAATATGCGGGGAATATTCTTTGAATAAATACATCGTCATTCAACTTAATGACTAATAAAAAATGCTCTCTATCCTTTTCAGGTGAATCTTCCACATAGTCCGAAGATAGGAAATAATTTTGATTTTCACACAAATAATCGGAACTTTTTATTTTTAAATCCTCCGCAATATCTTCGCAAATATTTTTTACATAGTAGTGTAAATCCATTGAACGCTTGGATTGTTCTACGTGGTCTTTAACGTTGAAAAAACGTTGGCAAATGATGTTTCCCTCTAATGTTAAAAGAAACTCAAATTTTGTGATGTCAAATTGTTGATTACTCATAGATTTTTACTTTAATTTTTTTTTTATTTTTTTCTTTTGTTGTTAATCGAAGGAATGGGTTTAGAAATTTAATCCATGCATCATCTGATTTTGGTAGTAGGTTAAAGATACCATCGTCCCTCATCATTCTCATTGCATTTTTATAAGACCTACCTTCTTGGTCTAAATTTTCATTTATTAATAAATCGATATTCTCTTTAGCCTCGTCAGTTAAAAATGGTTCTTCCAAACTAACGATACGATTGTTTACATCAAAAAATTCTTCACCTAATACACCGTGTTTTGTGACGCCAGTTAATAAATTGGCAACAAGTTTATTGTGTTTATCTTGTTGAAAGATTTCCTCACATTTGTCCTTAATTTGTTGAACAGAAATATGTTCAGTTTTTAGTTCAGGGAATAAAGATAAAAATCTTTTAATGCCCATTCCTCTTATACCAGCAATGTTATCGGAAGAATCTCCACACATCATCTTAACCAATTTAACATTTTCGATTAAGATTTCCTCGTGGTTATAAAGAATTGTATCGTTTTGTTTGTAAAGTTTTCCGTGTGACGGATTGTAAATTTGTGTATTTTCTGAAACTAATTGAGTTAAATCACCATCTGAAGAATATACAATTTTGTTTTCTTTTGGTGAGTTCTGAGTATAGTAAGCGATGTTGTCATCGGTCTCACAATACTCATACTCTCCTTGTCTTACAAACAACTCTTCAAGATATTGTTTTATTCTATCTCTTTGATATGTGTAAGAACTTATTTCTTCTTCAGAACGAAGACGTGATTTTCTGTTTTCTTTGTAAGGTGCATAAATTTTCTTACGAGTTTGAGAACCTTCGAATCCATCCCAAAATACAACTATTTTTTCTAAGTTGTATGTCTCAAATGTTCTTCTAAGAGTATTAAGAAAATGGAAAATTCCCCCAATATGTTCTCCCTTATGAAAGGCGTTTTTAACACCATAGAAACCAATCGTAAGTAAATTATCACCATCTACTAATAAAACAGACATTAAATAAGTTTATTATATATCACTCTCTTCTGTTACAACTTGTGTATCTGCGATGTCTGTAACATTAACACCTAATTGTTTACCGATGTACTCACTGTTATCACGTTTGTACTCTTCGATAGAACGTTTTTCTTCAGTATCGTCTTTACCATGCATAAATCCTTGTGGAGTTACCAAGATACGACCATCTTCATATCCACCACCGTTGATGTGGTTCTTACTAATTGAGATTTTAGTACGTGTAGCGATTCTGATTTTTCTCTTATCTTTAGTGATAGAGATTTTAGTAGTGCCCGCACCTTTTTGGTTACCGAATAAAAATACTAACGATGAGTTTAACCAAATGGCTTCACCACCTTTAGCTTTGATTTTTGGTTGTCCAAAAGGATTGTCAGGTAATTCTACCCAAGGTTGGTTAACGATAACCAAACTGTTTGTGTAAGGTTTATCTGTTCTTCTTGAACCTGAGATACGTTGGTTGATACCCATACCAATTTTATCTGCTAAAACAGATGCATTGTGTTGTTTACCACCTTTACCATCATAAGTCATCTTACAAGGAACTGAACCTACTGAATCCCAAAGGAATAACATATCGTAAGGAATGTCGCCCTTTTCTTGAGCATCCATCAATTCATTAATGTAGTCTGTGATTTGTTCGATGTATTCGAAATCACTATTGAAAAGATAATCTCCCTCTCTATCGAATCCCATCAATTCTGCGTGTTCCC
>JACCDH010379938.1_pt1 | contig 31373 bp, 35 predicted proteins | sample 7442481 | NCBI WGS metagenome assembly JACCDH01 (sample SAMN15323433, study PRJNA562643) | freshwater metagenome | isolation source: river surface water | place: USA:Blue River Watershed | collected 2017-08-15
CTGGTGGTGCACGTGCTGGTAGTATCAAATCTGGTACTCGTGTAGGTGGTGGACGTATCTTCGGACCAAGACCAAGAAACTACCATTTCAAGTTGAATGTTAAGTTGAAAAGATTGGCAAGAAAATCTGCATTTTCTTACAAAGCTCAAAATGAATCAATCATGGTGCTTGAAGATCTTAAATTCGACGCTGCTAAAACAAAAGATTTTAAATCATTGTTGACAGCATTGAAACTTGAGAATGAAAAAGTTCTTATGATTTTAGGTAGCCAAAATGACAATGTTTATTTGTCATCGCGTAACCTTGGAAGAGTTAAAGTCGTTACAGCTGATTCAGTAAATACATTTGATGTATTGAACGCGAAAAAAGTTGTATTGGCAGAGAGTTCAATTGAAGTAATCGAAAAGATTCTAAACTAATTGATGATGAAAACAATTATCAAAAAGCCAATCATCTCAGAAAAAGCAACTGGAACGAGCGAAAAATTCAACCGTTTTACATTTGCTGTTGATAGAAAGGCGAATAAAATAGAAATTAAAAATGCTGTCGAGAAGATGTATGGTGTCAGTGTAACTGAAGTTCGTACAATGAATTATGGCGGTGGTAAATCCTCTGTTAAATATACTAACAAAGGTATCGTTGAGCAACCAAGTAAATTATGGAAAAAAGCCGTAGTTACTGTTGCAGTGGGAGAAACGATTGATTTATTTAATAATTTTTAAGCAGTTGACTAATGAGTCTTAAAAAATTCAAGCCTATTACTCCAGGGCAAAGACACAAGATCAACAGTGATTATTCTGAGATCACGGCTAGCACTCCAGAAAAGAGCCTAGTTGCGTCAAAGAAAAAATCTGGTGGTCGTAACAACGACGGTAGAATGACAATGCGCTACATTGGTGGTGGTCATAAACAAAAATACCGTATCGTTGATTTCAAAAGAGACAAGCATGACGTGCCTGCAACGGTTAAATCGATCGAATACGATCCAAACCGTACAGCTCACATTGCGTTGTTATTTTATGCAGATGGTGAAAAACGTTACATCATTGCTCCAAACGGATTGAAAGTTGGAGATACTGTTGTAGCTGGTAAAACTGCTGCTCCTAATGTTGGAAATGCACTTTTCTTAAGTGATGTTCCATTAGGTACTGTAATTCATAACATTGAATTAAAACCTGGAAAGGGTGGTGCTATCGCACGTGGTGCAGGTACTTACGCTCAATTGAACGCTCGCGATGGTCGCTATGCTATTGTTAAAATGCCTTCTGGTGAAACTAGAATGATTTTAACTACATGTATGGCTACAATTGGGTCTGTTTCAAATTCTGAACACAACTTAGTAGTCTCTGGTAAAGCAGGACGTTCTCGTTGGTTAGGTCGTCGTCCACGTGTACGTGGTGTAGTTATGAACCCGGTTGATCACCCAATGGGTGGTGGTGAAGGGCGTAACTCAGGAGGACACCCACGTTCACGTAATGGTATGCCAGCTAAAGGTTACAAAACACGTGATAAGAAGAAGTATTCAGATAAGTTTATCATCGAAAGAAGAAAAAAATAAGTAAGATATGAGTCGTTCGTTGAAAAAACCACCTTTTGTACATTACAAGTTAATGAAACGAGTGGATGATGCCCAAGCATCAAATAGTAAAGCGGTGATTAAAACATGGTCTAGAGCTTCAACTATAACTCCAGATTTCGTAGGGTTGACATTCGCCGTACATAATGGTAACAAGTTTATTCCAGTTTTCGTAACTGAAAACATGGTGGGACACAAATTGGGGGAATTCTCTCCAACGCGTAATTTCCGTGGCCATGGTGGGAATAAAAAAGATAAGAAAAGATAGAATTTAAATAGCAAAGTCATGGGTGCTAGAAAAAGGTTAAGAGCTGAAAATTTAAAGGCGACGAAAAGTACAACGGCAATTGCACGTTTGAATGATTCGCCAATTGCTCCAAGAAAGATGAGATTAGTTGCAGATCTTGTAAGGGGAGTAGAGGTTAACAAAGCTCTAAATATATTGCAACATAATGCGAAAAATGCGTCTACAAGCTTAGAGAAGTTATTGCGTTCAGCAATCGCTAACTGGGAGCAAAAAAATGAAGGAAAAAGCATTGAAGAAGAAAAACTAGTAGTAAGATCAATTGAAGTTGGTGGTGGTGCTATGTTGAAAAGAATTCAAGCTGCACCTCAAGGTAGAGCGCATAGAGTAAGAAAAAGATCAAACCATGTTACCATTATTGTTGATGGTGCTAAATAAGTTAGGATAAAATGGGACAAAAAACAAATCCAATAGGAAATAGACTTGGTTTCATCCACGGATGGGAGTCTAACTGGTATGGAGGAGATAACTACAGAGATAAAATCATCGAGGATGATCAAATCCGTAAGTACCTCAATGCTCGTTTATCTAGAGCTAGTATCGCGAAAATCATTATCGAGAGAACGCTTAAACTTGTTACTGTTACGATCAACACAGCTCGTCCTGGAGTTATTATTGGTAAAGGTGGACAAGAAGTAGATAAACTAAAAGAAGAGTTAAAGAAAATTACGAAAAAAGAGATTCAAATCAATATTTTCGAGGTTAAACGTCCTGAATTGGATGCTCGTTTAGTAGCTGATGGAATCGCTCGTCAATTGGAAGCACGTATTTCTTTTAGAAGAGCTATTAAAATGGCAATTGCGAGTACAATGCGCATGGGAGCAGAAGGAATCAAAGTTAAGATTTCTGGACGTTTGAATGGTGCAGAGATGGCTCGTAGTGAGATGTACAAAGATGGACGTACTCCGTTACATACGTTCAGAGCTGACATCGATTATGCAATTTCCGAAGCACATACAACGTATGGTCGTTTGGGTATCAAAGTGTGGATATGCAAAGGCGAAGTTTACGGAAAACGCGATCTTTCGCCAAATGTTGGAATGGCTGCTCAAGCTGCTAAATCAGGAGCAGGAGCTGGTTCAAGAAAACCAATGGGTGCAAAGAGAAAGAAAAAATAAAACAGGACAGTAAAATTTACAAAAGATGTTACAGCCAAAAAGAACCAAATTTAGAAGAGTTCAAAAAAGTCGAAACAGAGGTCTAGCTCAAAGAGGTAGCACAATTGCTTTCGGTTCTTTCGGACTAAAAACATTGGAGCCTGGATGGATTACATCACGCCAAATCGAAGCATCACGTATCGCCGTTACTCGATACATGAAACGTGAAGGTAAGGTGTGGATCCGTATTTTCCCTGACAAACCGGTTACCTCAAAACCAGCCGAAGTTCGTATGGGTAAAGGTAAAGGTGCTCCAAGTCACTGGGTAGCAGTAGTTAAACCAGGTCGCATCATGTTTGAAGCGGATGGTGTTCCATACGAAATTGCTAAAGAAGCAATGCGTTTGGCAGCTCAAAAGTTACCGGTGAAATGTAAGTTCATTGTACGCAATGACTATGTTATACCAGAGAAATAGTAATTAATATGAAGCAGCAAGAAATCACAAAACTTTCAGTTGAAGACGTTAAGAGTCGTATCGCGGACTTCTCTGAGCAACTAGCGAAAATGAAATTAACGCACAGAGTTGCACCAATGGAGAATCCAATTCAGATTCGTAAAGTCAGAAAAACAATCGCAAGATTGCAGACTGAATTGACTAAACGTGAAGCGCAAGCTTAGTTGCTTGTTTAAAAAAAACAAATTAGCTTGAAATGGAAAAGCGTAATTTAAGAAAAGAGCGAGTAGGGATCGTTACTAGCGACAAAATGCAGAAATCAATTGTAGTTTCTGTGGAGCGTAAAGTAAAACACCCAAAATATGGTAAGTTCGTAAAAAAAACTACTAAATTTGTGGCCCACGATGAAAACAACGATTGTAATATCGGAGATATGGTTAAAATCATGGAGACACGTCCTTTGAGTAAATCAAAGAACTGGAGATTAGTAGAAATTATTGAAAGAGCTAAATAATTTTTTGTAATGATACAAACAGAATCAAGACTTGCAGTAGCAGACAACTCAGGAGCAAAAACTGTTTTGGTTATCCGCGTATTAGGTGGAACAAAACGTCGTTATGCTTCAGTTGGAGATAAGATCGTTGTTGCTGTCAAGAGTGCAATGCCCTCTGGTGCCGTTAAAAAGGGATCGGTAGCCAAGGCGGTAGTAGTAAGAACAAAGAAAGAAGTACGCCGTGCGGATGGTTCTTACATTCGTTTTGATGATAACGCTTGCGTTATTTTGAATCAAGCGGGTGAGATGAGAGGAACTCGTATTTTCGGACCAGTTGCTCGTGAGCTTCGTGAAAACAACTACATGAAAGTTGTTTCATTGGCTCCTGAGGTACTTTAAATAATTGAAGTTATGCAACAGAAATTACACATTAAAGTAGGTGACACTGTTAAGGTTATTAGCGGTGAAGCTAAAGGTCAAGAAGGAAAAATCCTTTCTATCGACAGAAAAAAAATGCGTGCAATTGTGGAAGGTGTGAATCTTGTAAAGAAACATGCTAAACCAAGTGCAGCAGACCCTCAAGGTGGAATTGTGGAGAAAGAAGCAGGTCTTCACGTTTCAAACCTTATGGTTGTATCTAAAGGTGTTGCGTCTAGAATTGGACGTCGCGAAGATGCAAAAGGAAAATTAGTACGTTATTCAAAAAAATCAGGGGAGGAGATTAAGTAATGAGTTATTCACCAAGACTTAAGGAAAAGTACAGTGCTGAGATTGTTCCTGCATTGACTGAAAAGTTCGGGTACAAAACAGTTATGAGAGTACCTAAACTTGAAAAAATTGTGTTGAGCCAAGGAATGGGAGACGCAGTAGCGGACAAAAAGTTAATTGATAATGCCGTTGCGGATTTGTCAAGAATTGCTGGTCAAAAAGCAGTTACGACACTATCTAAAAAGGATATCTCTAACTTTAAGTTAAGAAAAGGAATGCCAATCGGTACTAAAGTTACTTTAAGAGGAAATAAGATGTATGATTTCTTAGATCGTCTTTTAGCTGTTGCTTTGCCACGTACTCGCGATTTTCGTGGGATCAATCCAAAAGGATTTGATGGTAGAGGTAACTTTAACTTAGGTGTTAAAGAGCACATCATTTTCCCAGAAATCGACATCGATAAAGTTAGCCGTATGTTAGGTATGGATATTACTTTTGTTACGTCGGCTGAAAGTGATGAAGAAGCAAAAGCTCTTTTAGATGCATTCGGTTTCCCATTTATTAAAAAATAAGAAGAAATGGCTAAAGAATCAATGAAAGCGCGTGAGCGCAAAAGAGAAAAAATGGTTGCAAGATATGCAAAGAAACGTGCTGAATTAACGAAAACGTTAAAATCAACAGACGCTTCTGAAGAAGTTCAAGCAGCTAAATGGGATGCAATGATGGCGATTCAAAAATTGCCAGCAAACTCTTCTAAAATCCGTGTTCACAATCGTTGTGGATTAACAGGACGTCCAAGAGGTTATATGCGTCAGTTCGGTATTTCACGTGTTACTTTCCGTGAAATGGCCTTAGCTGGTAAAATCCCAGGAGTTAAAAAAGCAAGTTGGTAAAAGTCACCCGAAGTTTCGGGATTGAAACTCTACCGAGTAATTAATTAAATAAAAGGACATGTATACAGATCCTATAGCAGACTTTTTAACCAGAATTCGTAACGCAAGTGCGGCTGGATTGAAAATGGTAGAAATTCCAGGTTCGAATGTAAAACGTGCGATGACGCAAATTTTATTCGATCAAGGATATATCACAAATTACAAATTTGAAGATGACAACAAACAAGGTATTATCAAAATTGCCTTGAAATACAATGCATCAACAAAAGTTCCTGCAATTACTAAATTGCAAAGAGCTTCTCGTCCAGGTTTAAGAAAATACAGTGGGTCTGCAGAGATGCCACGCGTATTGAATGGATTGGGTATTGCAATCGTGTCAACTTCTAAAGGTGTAATTACTGATAAAGAAGCAAGAAAACAAAACGTAGGTGGAGAAGTTCTTTGCTACGTATATTAATTTTAAGAATAGTTAGAAATGTCAAGGATAGGTAAATCCCCAGTTAACATCCCGAGTGGAGTAGACGTAAAGTTAAACGGAACGAATGTTACCGTTAAGGGTCCTAAAGGAGAATTGTCTCAAGAAATCGATTCTTGTGTAACATTATCCATTGAGGACAACACAATAACTTTCAGCCGCGAATCAGATTCACCGACTCATCGTGCAAAGCATGGTTTATACCGCGCTTTGGTGCAGAACATGGTAGTTGGAGTTTCGGAAGGGTACAAAAAGGAATTAGAAGTAATCGGAGTTGGTTACCGTGCTGCAACAACTGGACAACAGTTAGAATTAGCATTGGGTTACTCTCACCCAATTATTTTTGAAATTCCTTCAGAAATTAAGGTATCTGCAGACACCCAAAAGGGTAAGGCACCTGTTGTTACGTTAGAATCGTACGATAAACAACTTTTGGGCCAGGTCGCTGCCAAAATTCGTTCCCTACGTAAACCTGAACCATACAAAGGTAAAGGTGTTCGTTTCCTAGGCGAAGAAATTAGAAGAAAAGCTGGTAAATCTGCAGGTAAAAAATAATAGTTAATAGTTATGGCATTCAGTAAATTAAACAGAAGAGCAAAAATTAAAAGAAGAATCAGAAAGAAAATTTCTGGTACTTCTAAGGTGCCTCGCCTTTCAGTTTTCCGTAGTAACAAACAGATCTACGCGCAGTTGATCGATGATGTAAACGGAGTAACATTGGCATCTGCTGGTTCTTACAAAAACAAAGCTGTTGAAAAAGTAAATAAAGTTCAACAAGCAGCTGTTATTGGTAAAGAAGTAGCTGAAAAAGCATTAAAAGCCGGAATCGAGACCGTTGTATTTGATCGCAATGGATATCTATACCACGGTAGAGTTAAATCATTAGCTGACTCAGCTCGAGAAGGCGGTTTAAAATTTTAAAAAATGGCAGCACAAGTATTGAATAGAGTTAAATCTGCAGATATAGAGTTAAAGGATAAACTCGTTGCTGTAAACCGTGTTACGAAAGTAACAAAAGGAGGACGTACATTTACTTTCTCAGCTATCGTTGTGGTAGGTGATGAAAATGGTATCGTTGGACACGGTTTAGGTAAAGCAAAAGAAGTTACAGAAGCGATCACAAAAGGAATCGATGATGCAAAGAAAAATTTGATCAAAGTTCCGATTTTGAAAGGTACTGTTCCTCATGCTCAAAAAGGTAAATTCGGTGGAGCGGAAGTTTTATTGAAACCAGCTACAAATGGTACAGGAGTTATCGCCGGTGGTGCGATGCGTGCAGTATTAGAAAGCGTTGGAGTTCATAACGTCTTGGCAAAATCGCAAGGATCTTCAAATCCACATAACGTAGTTAAAGCAACAATTGATGCACTTTCTCGTATGAGAGATGCGGTTGCAGTAGCTAAACAACGTGGAATCACATTGGACAAAGTGTTTAACGGTTAATAGTATATCAGATGGCTACAATTAAAATTAAGCAAGTAAGAAGCGCTATTAAACGTCCAGCTGATCAGAAGGCTACGATTAAAGCGTTAGGATTTAAAAAGTTGAATCAAGTTGTTGAACATGAAGCAACTCCACAAATCCTAGGGATGGTTAAGAAAGTACAACACATGTTAGAGGTTGTTCAGTAAAACATTAAAATCGATTTACAATGAATTTACATAATTTAACTCCTGCTAGTGGATCTGTAAAAAGAGTAAAAAGAATCGCTCGTGGTCAGGGATCTGGTCACGGTGGAACTTCTACTCGTGGACACAAAGGAGCGAAATCAAGATCAGGTTATAAATCTAAGATTGGTTTCGAAGGTGGGCAAATGCCATTACAAAGACGTGTACCTAAATTTGGTTTCAAAAACATTAACCGAGTTGAGTACAAAGCAATTAATTTAGATATTATTCAATCGTTAATTGAACGTAAAAATGTTTCAGAAATTACACCTGAAGTATTGCGTGAAAACGGTTTAGTATCTAGAAATGAGCTAGTTAAAATTTTAGGAAGAGGAGAGTTGAAAGGGAAGATTAATGTAACAGCTCACAAGTTTTCAGGATCTGCGAAAGCAATGATTGAAAGTCAAGGTGGGAATTGTTCAGAAATCTAATTAACTTTGCCAACATTTTTTTAAAATGAAACGTTTTATACAGAATATTAAAAACATCTGGAAAGTAGAAGAATTAAGGAAAAGAATCTTATTGACTCTTACCTTAATTCTTGTTTACCGAGTAGGATCGTTCGTCATTTTACCTGGTGTAAATTACACCAAGTTGATGGAAGCGCAAGCGAATGGCGGGCAAAACACATTGGAGACGTTACTTTCTCTATTTTCCGGTGGTGGTTTCACTAATGCATCAGTGATGGCATTAGGAATTATGCCTTACATCAGTGCATCGATTATCATGCAGTTGTTGGGTATGGCAGTTCCTGCTGTTCAAAAAATGCAAAATGAAGGTGAATCCGGAAGAAAACGTATCAATAATTACACGCGCATTTTAACGATAATTATTTGTGCCTTACAGGCTCCAAGTTATTTAACGTTATACGTACAATCAAAAGGCGCAATGCCAGTTGGTGGTGCGGATGCTTTCTGGTGGACGCAAACAATTCTTGTACTAGTTGCTGGATCTATGTTTGCTGTATGGTTAGGTGAAAGAATTACTGACAAAGGTATCGGTAACGGTATTTCTTTGTTAATTACAGTAGGTATTTTAGCTCGCTTACCAGAAGCATTTATTGCTGAATTCGGATTCTCTGTAGAATCTGGTAACCTTATTAAATTAGTTTTAGAAATCGTGGCTTTCATGCTTGTGATTCTTGGAACTATTTTAATTGTTCAAGGTGTTCGAAAAATTCCATTAAACACTGCAAAACGTGTTGTTGGAGCTAGAGCAGTTGATGAGCAAGGTGCTAGAAGTTACTTGCCGATTAAGGTAAATGCAAGTGGTGTTATGCCAATTATTTTTGCTCAAGCGATTATGACAATCCCGGTTATGATTTTTGCTGGCGCTGCTGCTGAAGGTGGTAGTTTCTTGCAAAGAACATTGGGAGATATTTATGGCTTAAGCTACAATATTTTATTGGCTGTATTGATTATCGTGTTCACGTATTTCTACACTGCGATAATGATTAATCCACGTAAAATTGCCGATGATTTAAAAAGAAGCGGTGGTTTTATTCCAGGAGTACGTCCAGGTGAAGAAACAGCAGAATACATCGATACGTTAGTTTCTCGTATCACTTTCCCAGGTTCTTTATTTTTAGCAGCGATTGCAATCTTGCCGTCAATTGCTAAAATGGCTGGGATCAATGATGCATTTGCAATGTTCTTTGGAGGTACATCAATTTTGATTATGGTTGGTGTTGTTTTAGACACACTTCAGCAAATCGAGTCTTATCTATTAAATCGTCACATGGATGGTTTGATGGAAGGTACACGTGTGAAAGGTCGAAGATCAGCTAACGAATTATCAGGATTTTAAGACATGGCAAAGCAAACATCAATTGAGCAAGACGGTGTAATTATCGAAGCCCTTTCGAACGCAATGTTCAGAGTGGAATTAGAAAATGGTCACATCATTACGGCTCACATTTCAGGAAAGATGAGAATGTTTTACATTAAGATTCTTCCTGGGGATAGAGTTAAAGTAGAGATGTCTCCTTATGATTTAACAAAAGGAAGAATATCTTTCAGATATAAATAAGGAATTTCCTTAAATAAAGAGAAAAGATGAAAGTTAGAGCATCAGTTAAAAAACGTTCTGCAGACTGCAAGATCGTTAAGAGAAAAGGAAGAGTTTATGTGATTAATAAAAAGAATCCTAAACTTAAACAAAGACAAGGGTAATAGTATAAGAGTATGGCACGTATTGCAGGTATAGATTTACCAAAAAACAAGAGAGGAGTCATCGGATTGACTTACATCTTCGGAATTGGAAGAAGCACTTCAAAACAAATTTTGAAGGACAATGGAATTGACGAAAACATCAAAGTTCAAGATTGGAACGATGATCAGTTGGGAGCTATTCGTAATTCGATTAATGAAATTAAAACTGAAGGACAATTACGTTCAGAAATTCAGTTGAACATTAAACGTTTAATGGATATCGGTTGTCAACGAGGAATTCGTCACCGTTCTGGTTTACCGTTGAGAGGTCAACGTACGAAAAATAACTCTCGTACTAGAAAAGGTAGAAGAAAAACAGTTGCTAACAAGAAAAAAGCAACTAAGTAAAAAAATGCACTAACGATTGAGTCATTCTTTCGTTAGTGGTTTATTTTAATTTATATAACTAATGGCAAAGTCTAATCAAAAAAAGAAGAAGAATGTCAAAGTAGAAGCGATGGGTGAAGCGCATATTCAAGCTACCTTCAACAACGTTATTATTTCTTTGACAAACAACGCTGGTCAAGTGATTTCTTGGTCTTCAGCGGGAAAAATGGGCTTCAAAGGTTCTAAAAAGAACACTCCATATGCTGCACAAGTTTCAGCAGAGGATGCAGCGAAAGAAGCACATGACTTCGGATTACGTAGAGTGAAAGTATTTGTAAAAGGACCTGGAGCTGGTCGTGAATCAGCTATTCGTGCTTTACACAATGCTGGAATTGAAGTAACTGAAATCATGGATGTTACTCCATTACCACACAACGGATGTCGTCCTCCTAAAAGACGTAGAGTTTAATATTAATTAATAAAGGGTAAAGAGATCATCGAAGGAAAGCCTTAATTCATGATCACTCTTTAAAACAAATAAAAATGGCAAGATATACAGGACCAAAATCCAAAATCGCACGTCGTTTCAGAGATCCTATCTTTGGACCGGATAAAGCGTTAGACAGAAGAAGCTACGGCCCAGGTCAACATGGCCCGTCAAAAAGACGTGGTGGAAAGCAATCAGAATATGCTATCCAGTTGGGTGAAAAGCAAAAAGCGAAATATACATACGGTATTTTAGAGCGTCAATTCTCTAACATGTTCGAAAGAGCTTCTCGTATGAAAGGTATTACGGGTGAAAACTTATTACAATTGTGTGAAACACGTTTGGATAATACAGTTTTCCGTTTAGGAGTTGCTCCTAGCCGCCGTGGTGCACGTCAATTGGTTTCTCACAAACACATTACTGTTAATGGTGAAGTTGTGAACATTCCTTCATACACTGTTAAAGTTGGTGATGTTGTTGGAGTTCGTGAGAAATCAAAATCGTTAGAAGCAATTACTTCTTCGTTAGCATCAAACAGTAAAAAATACGACTGGTTAGATTGGAATAACTCTGACATGTCAGGTAAATTGTTAAGCGTGCCTTCACGTGAAATGATCCCTGAAAACATTAAAGAGCAATTAATCGTCGAGTTATATTCTAAGTAATAATTAATCATATTGGTATTCGGCTAAAGGGTTGGATGATTTTCTTCAGTCTTTTCAACCGCGCAACCGAAGAACAATTAAAAAGAAGAACACAACATGGCAATTTTAGATTTTCAAAAACCTGACAAGGTTATTATGATTCAGTCCGATGAGCATCACGGACAGTTCGAATTCCGTCCTCTTGAACCAGGATACGGTATTACAGTTGGTAATGCATTGCGTCGTATTTTGCTTTCTTCATTAGAAGGATTTGCAATTTCGTCAATTCGTATTGAAGGTGCTGATCACGAATTCACTACAATTAAAGGAGTAGTAGAAGACGTAACTGAAATTATCTTGAACTTGAAACAAGTTCGTTTCAAACAACAAATTGAAGGGACTGACAGTGAAACTGTTGTTGTTTCAATTTCTGGACAAGATAAATTAACAGCAGGTGATTTAGGAAAATTCACATCTGCATTCCAAGTTTTAAATTCTGACTTGGTTATTTGTAACATGGAATCGTCTGTTAAATTGGAGATTGAACTTTCAATTTCTAAAGGACGTGGATATGTTCCTGCAGAAGAAAATAAAATTAGTGGTGCTCCATTTGGCACTATTTTCATTGATTCAATCTACACACCAATCAAAAATGTAAAATTTGCGATTGAAAATTTCCGTGTAGAGCAAAAAACGGATTACGAGAAATTAGTTTTAGACATTACTACTGATGGATCTATTCATCCGAAAGAAGCATTGAAAGAAGCAGCTAAAATTTTGATTCATCACTTTATGTTGTTCTCAGATGAGCGCATCACTTTAGATAGTGAAGTGAAAGCTGAAACTGAAGAATTCGATGAAACTTCGTTACATATGCGTCAATTGCTTAAAACGAAATTAGTTGACATGGATTTATCAGTTCGTGCATTAAATTGTTTGAAAGCAGCAGACGTTGAAACATTAGGTGATTTAGTTTCTTACAACAAAAATGACTTATTGAAATTCCGTAACTTCGGTAAGAAATCTCTTACAGAGTTGGAAGACTTAGTTGATAACAAAGGTCTTTCTTTCGGAATGAATGTTTCTAAATACAAATTAGACAAAGATTAGTATCGCAATTAATTAGTAATGGCGTAATAGGTGGTTGGGCTTAAGCGATACCTTAGAAAAGACCCAGTTAACCGTTACTTACGAAATTTAAAAAAATGAGACACGGTAATAAAGTAAATAATTTAGGTAGAAAATCAGCGCACAGAAAAGCGATGCTATCTAATATGGCTTGTTCTTTAATTCAACACAAACGCATTAACACAACTGTTGCTAAAGCGAAAGCGTTGAGAGGATTTGTTGAGCCATTATTAACTAAATCTAAAACAGATTCGACTCACTCAAGAAGAACTGTATTTAGTTATTTACAAAACAAAGACATCGTTTCTGAATTATTCAGAGAAGTTGCTCCAAAAATCGCTAACAGAGAAGGTGGTTACACTCGTATCATCCGTACAGGATACAGATTAGGTGATAACGCTGAAATGTGTATGATCGAATTGGTAGATTTCAATGAAATCTATACGAACGAGAAAGCGAAGAAAACTACTCGTCGTTCAAGACGTGCTGGTGGTGCTAAAAAAGAAGTTGAGGAAACAGTAGTAGCAGAAGCAGAAGTTGTTGAAGAAACAGCTCCAGAAGCAACTACTGAAGAAACAACAGAAACTCCAGAAGAAGATACAACTTCTGAAGAGAGCACTGAAGAGAAATAATTTTAAAATTCTCAATATTTAAAAGGGTAATGGAAACATTACCCTTTTTTTATTCACAACGTTTCCAGTTTTCAAGATGAAACCCTAACTTTGCGCAAAATATTTTTAATGGAAGAAAGAAAACCAGCTGTTTTATTGTTAGCCGATGGAACAGTTTTTCAAGGATTAGCAATTGGTAAAATTGGAACAACAACCGGTGAAATTGCCTTCAACACTGGAATGACTGGTTATCAAGAAGTATTTACAGACCCATCCTATTTCGGACAGATTCTTGTAATGACCACTTCACATATTGGTAATTATGGAGTACATGCAGATGAAGTTGAATCTGACTCAATGAAAATCGCTGGTTTAGTGACCAAAAAATTCTCTGAAATTTTTTCAAGAACATCTGCTGAAGGTTCCTTAGAGAATTTGATGTTCAAAAGTGAAACAGTTGGTATTTCAGATATCGATACACGCGCTTTAGTTCGTCATATAAGAAGCAAAGGAGCGATGAATGCAATTATTTCTTCTGAAAATTTGGATATTGATTCGTTAAAAGCACAGTTGGATAAAGCACCATCGATGGATGGTTTAGAATTGTCTTCCTATGTGGCTACAAAAGAATCTTTTGAAGTTTGTCCAGAAAATCCATTGTACAGAGTATCACTGATTGATTTTGGTGTTAAGAAAAACATTATTCGTTGTTTAGTGGAAAGAGGTTGTCATGTAAAAGTGTTTCCTTTGAACTCTACAAAAGCTGAAATGGATAGTTTTAATCCTGATGGTTACATGTTGTCTAATGGACCTGGTGATCCATCTGCGATGCCAAATTCTATTCAACTAGTGAAAGAATTGGTCGAAGGAAACAAACCGATCTTCGGAATTTGTTTAGGTCATCAAATATTAGGATTAAGTCAAGGACTTAAAACGCGTAAAATGTTCAATGGACATCGTGGGATAAATCACCCGATTCTTAATTTAAAAACAGGGAAAGGAGAAATAACATCACAAAATCACGGATTTGTAATTTCAGAAGATAGCATTGAAGCGAATCCATCAATTGCGGTCACTCATAAACATTTAAACGATAACACAATTGCTGGAATTGAACTGGTTGGGAAACCAATTTTTTCCGTTCAGTATCATCCAGAAGCATCTGCAGGTCCGCATGATTCAAGATATTTATTTGATCAATTTATTGAAAACATGAAGTTGGCAAAATAAGCCATTCGAAAACAAAAATTACGATGAGTTATATAGCAAAAGTAGTCGGAAGACAAATTTTAGATTCAAGAGGAAATCCAACTGTGGAAGTGGATGTTATTACAGTTAATGGTATTGTAGGAAGAGCGGCCGTTCCATCTGGAGCGTCAACTGGTATTCATGAGGCGGTTGAATTGCGTGACGGTGATAAAGCTATGTATCTTGGAAAAGGAGTGTTAAATGCAGTAAACAATGTAAATACTGTAATTAACGAAGCATTAAATGGAATGGACGTTCTTGACCAAAAAGGGATCGATACCTTGTTGATACGCTTGGATGGAACTGATAATAAATCAAATTTAGGGGCTAATGCAATGCTAGGAACATCAATGGCTGTTGCAAGAGCAGCCGCGCAAGAATCTGGATTAAGTTTATATAGATATATTGGAGGAGTTGGAGCAGTTACCTTACCTGTTCCAATGATGAACATTTTGAATGGAGGTTCTCACGCAGATAACTTGATTGACATTCAAGAGTTCATGGTAATGCCTTTCGGAGCATCTTCTTTCTCTGAAGGTTTGCGTTGGGGCACTGAAGTGTTTCATCATTTAAAAGCGGTATTGAAATCAAAAGGAATGTCAACAAACGTTGGTGATGAAGGTGGTTTCGCTCCAAACCTTGGGTCAAACGAAGAAGCTATTCAAGTTGTTATCGAGGCTATTGAAAAAGCAGGATTCGTTCCAGGAAAAGACATGTATATTGCCCTTGATGCGGCTTCTTCAGAATTTTATAATGCTGAAAAAGGTAAATACATCTTTGAATCGACAGGTGAAGAAATGACATCTGCTGAGATGGTAGCCTTTTGGAAAGATTGGTGTGCGAAATACCCTATTATTTCTATTGAAGATGGTTTAGCTGAAGATGATTGGGCTGGTTGGAAATTGGCTACTGAAGAACTTGGAGATAAAGTTCAACTAGTAGGTGATGACTTATTTGTTACGAATACAAAACGACTTTCAAGAGGTATTAACGAAGGAATTGCAAATTCTATTCTTGTTAAAGTGAATCAAATTGGAACATTAACTGAAACGATTGAAGCCGTTCAAATGGCAACAAGAAATTCATACACGTCTGTTATGAGTCACCGAAGTGGTGAAACTGAAGACAATACAATTGCTGATTTAGCAGTTGCATTGAACACTGGACAAATCAAAACTGGTTCAGCATCGAGAAGTGATCGTATGGCAAAATACAATCAATTGTTGCGAATTGAAGAAGAATTAGGAGATGCTGCTATATATCCGGGTAAACAGTTTAAATTCATTAAATAAGACGACATAACGTTAAATAATTCACATAGAAAGGGGAGTAATCCCCTTTTTACGTTAATAGTCATGATAAATCAATATTTTTGAAAATTCAAAGGCAACTTATTGCTTTTTGAAGTCGTCTTAAGTCAAAACATTACGTATGAAAATTGCTTTACTTGGATTCTTTATCCTTTCAGTTTCTTTTTTTGGATTTACACAATCTTCAAATGTTTCTAATACAACCTTATTTGGTCAGTGTATGATTGAAGTTCAGAATCAAGAGGACATGAAAACGTTGGAAACACAATTAAAGGAAAATCCATATATTAAAGTTGTTCGCCTAGATTATACAACACAACGTGCATTTGTTTTAACGAAAAATATTGAAACACTGAGTGAGGTTGATTTTAAATCGTGGTTTAGTCAATATTCGTCATTGGTTAGATGTGTACAAATTGGCGTGTACGGCGTTGACGAAATAGATGTTTATCCATTTGAAAATTGCGGAAAGTAATATTAACCCTAGATTTTAAGGCTTTCAAAAAACAATTATGAGACTATCAATAATATTATTCCTTAACACACTATTTATTTTTGTTGGAGCTTTCGCGCAGGTTACAACTACATTCAATTATACTGGTTCACCACAAACATGGACTGTTCCTGCTTGTGTTTCTTCAATTACGGTAACTGCTGCAGGTGCTGAAGGAGGTGGTAATTTAGGAGGGAATGGAGCAGTTGTAACTGCAACAATTCCAGTTACACCTGGACAAACGATTACAATAAATGTTGGTGGGTCAGGTGGTTCTGCAACTGCTGGTTATGGCGGTGGTGGATTAGGATATGTTTCATCAGATGGTAATGCAAATTATAATTCTAGCGGAGGCGGTGGTGCTACTACTGTTTCAGTTGGAGGAACACCAGTAATTGTTGCTGCCGGTGGTGGTGGTGCCGGTGGTGGGTCAGGTATTGTGGCAGGTGGTGCAGGAGGCTGTGCAACTGGTATCGCTGGTTCAAACACATTTGGTTCGGGTGGAACTGGAGGTTCTCAGGTTGCCGGTGGAATTGGTGGTACTCCTTGGGCAGGAACACCTCCTGGAGGACAAAATGGTTCTCTTGGTCAAGGTGGAAATGGCGGTATTTGGCAAACTGCATCAGGCGGCGGCGGCGGCGGCGGATATTACGGCGGTGGCGGCGGTGGAAATGATGGTTGTTGTACTGGTGCGAATGGCGGCGGTGGCGGCGGTGGCGGTTCTAGCTTAGTTCCTGCTGGCGCTGGTTGTACTTCTGGCTCAAACAATGGTCCCGGTTATGTAACGATTGTTTCAGGTGGTGTAACAGCAACAAATACTGGTCCATATTGTGTTGGAGGTACAATTCAATTAAATGGATCAGCAGGTGCAACAAGTTATAGCTGGACAGGCCCTAATGGTTTCACTTCTTCAGTTCAAAATCCTACGATTCCAAATGCAACAGTAGCAATGGCTGGAACATATAGTTTGACTGTAACGGGAACGGGTTGTACTCAGGCAGCGACTACAAATGTGGTTGTTTTGCCACCGATTACTCCAAATGCAGGTGTTGATGATACTGTGTGCTTTGGTAGCCCTATTAATTTAGCAGGTACTATTACTGTTGCAACAGATACGAAAATATGGACATATTTAACAAGTGGGATTTCTCCAACTCCAACAGTTAACTTTTCTCCAAATTTTACCAATCTAAATCCTACAGTTAATGTTAATCAACCTGGATTGTACTCGTTCATTTTAACAGAAACAAATCCAGTTTGTGGTAGCAAAAAAGATACAGTAAAGATTTATGTGAAACAAATGACTATCACACAAACAACAACGAATACTTCGTGTGCTGGCTTCACTGATGGTACCATAACTTTAACTGGACCACAAGCTACTCAATATAGTTATGACAATGGTGTAACATGGGTAAATACAACTCCAGGAACTGGTTTTGGAGCAGGCTCATATAATGTTTGTGTTAGAGACAACAATCTTTGTCAAGCATGTACAATTGCAACAATAGTTGATCCAGCTCCAATTGTAATGACGGTTAGTAATGATACCTTAATATGTGAAAATGGAAGTGCAACAATGATTGCGAATGCAACTGGAGGTTCCTCATACACCTATCATTGGGAGCTATTTTCAACAACATCTGCTACTCAAGTTGGTTCACCATTGGTAAATACGTATTACGTGGTTCAAGCAGAAAGTGGAGTTGGTTGTTTTTCTAACAAAGATTCAATTTATGTTACAGTACGACCACCTTTAACAGGAACAATTACACCTGATGTTACAATTTGTCCAGGTTATCCAACAACTTTGACTGCTACAGCAACAGGAGGTATTGGTTCTCCTTACAATTTTGCTTGGAATGTAGGTGGTGTTGGTGTTGGTCCAAGTCACACTATTACTGCAAATCCACCAATAACAACACAATATTCCGTTACGGTAACAGACGCATGTGAATCAACTCCTTTGGTATTGACTACAAATGTCATTTTAGCACCATTACCAGATCCACAAATTAGTGTAGATATTGATAATGAATGTGAACCTGCAATTTTTGTTTTAACGGATGAAACTGATCCTTTATTAGATGCTCAAAATTATTGGGTAATTTCTGACGGACAAGTTTTTCAAAATCAAGAAACAATAATAACGGATGAGATTTGGTCAGGATTATACGATGTCCAATTAGTAGTAACTACTCCATTTGGATGTATAGATTCAACAACTTTCTATAATTATTTAACAGTACATCCTAAACCTATTGCAGATTTTAGACATAGTCCAAATCCTGCATATATGTTCAATCCACAAGTTCAATTGACGAATTATTCTGTGAACGGAGATACTTATCAATGGTTTATTGAAAGTGGTAATCCAAGTTTTTCTCAATTAGAGCATGTTCAAACTATGTTTCCAGATGGTTTATCGGGTGAGTATGAGGTTACCTTAATAACTACCTCTGAATTTAATTGTATTGATACTTCAACGCAAATAGTGATAGTTCTTCCAGAAGTCTTGTTATATGCGCCAAATACATTTACCCCGGATGATGATGAGTTTAATCAAGATTGGGGAATCTATATTAGCGGTGTTGATATTTACAATTTTGAATTATTAATATTTAACCGTTGGGGACAAATTGTTTGGGAATCACACGATCCATCTGCAAAATGGGATGGTACATACAACGGTGAATATGTTCAACAGGGTACATACACTTGGACAATCGAAGCCAAGGATTTGGTTAATGACAATAAATATGAGTTTAATGGATTTATCAATGTGATAAAATAAACTCTGTCTAATAACTGTTAACTAAAAAAATTAATTGCAAATTAAATGATTCATTTTTTTAAAAAGCCGTCGTTTTATTTTTTGGCTTTATTACTTATCATTTCCACAACTAATCTTTCGTTTGCACAACCTGCAAATGATAATTGTTTTGGAGCGATTGTTTTAACCCCTTCTGCTACTTGCACGCCAATTACAGGAACTGTTGCAGCAGCTACTCAGTCAACTCCAGGATGCACTGGTACGGCCGATGACGATGTATGGTATTCGTTTGTAGCCAATCAAACTTCGTTAGGTGTTCAAGTGTCAGGTTCTACAGGATTTAATCCAGTGGTTCAGGTTTTTTCTGGAGGATGTTCTTCAAGTTCTTCCTTAGGATGTGTTAATAATACAGCAAACGGTGGAACAGAAACAGTTTCCTTGACATCCTTAATAGTTGGTGTTACATATTGGGTTCGTGTATATCATTTTGCAGCGGGAGCACCTACTACTCCAACTTTCACAATTTGTGTTTCACCACAAGCAGTAATGCCGAATTGCGCAACTTCAGCTGCTGCAGGAAATACATGCGATGTTGCAACTTTGATTTGTGACGTAAATGGTTATTGTGGTAGCACTGCAGCAAGTTATACAGCTGATTCATGGCCGGCTTTAAGTTCCGCTTTCTGTGGGTCGATTGAAAATAATTCCTTTATTCAGTTTGTAGCCAACTCCTCAACAGTTTCTTTAAATGTATGGGTTACAAGTTCCACTTCGAATCTTGGAATACAAATCTTAATATTTTCAACTACCTCATGTGGTGGAACAGTTACTCCATATACATGTGTTTCACCTCTGGCCCCATCAACAGCGCCATCCGCTGTAACCGCAACTGGTTTGACTCCTGGAAACACATATTATATGATGATTGATGGTTACGCAGGGGATGTATGTAACTATGTTATTGGGGTAAATTCTGGAATTCAAGTTTCTGGGCAAATCACTACTTCAACTACGAATGTTTGTTTGGGAAATCCAGTTACTTTAACAGCTAGTGGTGGAAATGGTGTATACGCTTGGACTCCTTCTCCAGATCTTAGTGCAACTTCTGGTTCAGTTGTTATTGCAAATCCGACAACTCAAGGAGCACATACCTATACAATGACAACAAATTCAAGTAATCCTTTTTGTCCGTCAACTTCTGTTTCAAATATTACAATAAATGCATATGCTCCACCAACACCTTATGCTGGTGTCGATGATACTGTTTGTTTTGGAAGCCCAATCTACTTATTCGGAACACAAACGAGTACTGCAAATACAATGTCATGGCAATATTTAGCAACGGGTATCGTTCCAACTCCAACGGTTTCATTCGCTCCCAACTTCAGTAGTTTAACTCCAACTGTAACGGTTAATCAACCTGGAGTATATAAATTTATTTTAAGAGAGACGAATTCTGTCTGTGGAATGAACAGGGATACAATGACAATGTTGGTTATGAACCCAACACAAACTGTTACTTATACACCTCCAAGTTGTTTTGGTTTGGCAAATGCTGAAATTCAGATTGATAATCCGAATGCAAATGAATATAGTTTTGATAATGGTGTAACGTGGCAAGCGGATTCAATGTTGGCCGGTTTTTCTGCAGGGACGTATTTGGTTTGTTCCAAAAATTACCTGGGTTGTCAAGTATGTTCTTCAATCACGATTTCAGATCCAACACCAATTCAATTGACAGTTAGTAATGATACCTTAATTTGTGAAAATGGAATAGCAAATTTATCAGCTGTAGCAAGTGGGGGAACATCTTTCTTATATCATTGGGATTTTACAACTGATACAGACGGAATTCAACAATTAAGTCCTGCTGCTGATTCAACTGTTTCTGTTTATGCAGAGAATAACTTTGGTTGTCAATCTTTAACAGAAACGATTAACGTAAATGTTAGACCTGCCATTTCAGCGACAATAACTCCTTCAACAGAAATTTGTCCTGGTTATCCTACTAATTTGTCGGTTTCTGCAACTGGAGGAAATAATGGGCCTTATCAATTTACTTGGTCATCTGGATCTGTGACAACAGGATTGACTAGCACTCAGTTATTGAACCCATCAGCTACAACAACTTATACTGTTGAAGTAAGTGATGGTTGTGAATCAACACAAGTAACAGTGACAAGTGATATTGAAGTGTTGCCACTTCCTGTTCCACTTATTTCTACTTTAAGTCCCGCCGTTTGTGAACCAGCGAATTTCGTCGTTCAAAGTAACACCGATCCAAATATGGTGGAACATCTGTATTGGACTATTTCGGATGGCCAACAATTTACCGATCAAGAATCGATTACCACTGCTTCCATGAATGCAGGAAATTATAACATACAATTGATTGTTGAGTCACCAAATGGATGTGTTGATTCAACAACATTCTTTAACTTCTTAACAGTTTATCCAAAACCAACTGCGAATTTCACGTATTCTCCAAATCCGGTGAAGATGTTTAATACAGAGGTGCATTTGACAAATTATTCGTTTAATGGAGTTAGTTACGAATGGTTTATTCAAGAAGGAAATCCATCCTATTCTCAATCGGAAAATGTTCAAACAATGTTCCCTGATGGTGAGACCGGAAATTATGATGTTTTATTGGTTACAACTTCCTCATTTGGTTGTATTGATTCATTGGTGAAAACGATTGCAGTTTTACCTGAGATTTTACTTTATGTACCAAATACGTTCACGCCAGATGGTGACGAATTTAATCAGCAATGGGGAATTCAAATGTCTGGAATGGATACTTACAATTTTGTAATTCGATTGTACAATCGTTGGGGAGAAATTGTTTGGGAGAGTTTTAACCCATCTGAAACATGGGATGGAACCTACAATGGTTCATTAGTGCAACAAGGAACATATACTTGGACCATTGAAGCAAAAGATCCAAATAACGATGATAAATTTGAATATTCCGGCCATGTGTTGGTTTTAAGATAATGAAGAAGCTCCTTAATGGAGCTTTTTTTTCGCTATCAGATTTTGATATTCTATTAACTTTGTAGCATAATCCTTATCATATGACATTAGAAGATTTTCATAAAGACATTCAATCTGGAATACCGTCTCAAATTCCGGCAAAAAAGGAATTTGAACCAACAATTAACCATGCACCAAAAAGAAAGGAAATTCTCTCTGAAGATGAGAAAAAGTTAGCATTGAGAAATGCATTGCGTTATTTTCCAAAAGAACAACATGCTGATTTGATTGCTGAATTTTTGCAAGAGTTGAACGATTACGGTCGTATTTATATGTATCGCTATCGCCCAGATTATAAAATGTTTGCGAGATCGATTAGTGATTATCCTGGTAAGTCTGAGCAAGCGAAAGCTATTATGTTGATGATTCAGAATAATTTGGATTACGCTGTTGCTCAACATCCACATGAATTAATAACTTACGGTGGAAATGGGGCTGTATTCCAAAACTGGATTCAATACCGTTTGACCATGAAATATTTGTCGGAAATGACCGATGAACAAACATTGGTTATGTATTCTGGTCATCCAATGGGTTTATTTCCATCGCACAAAGATGCTCCAAGAGTTGTTGTAACAAATGGAATGATGATTCCGAATTACTCGAAACCCGATGATTGGGAAAAATTCAATGCTCTAGGTGTTACGCAGTACGGACAAATGACGGCTGGATCGTACATGTATATTGGTCCGCAAGGAATCGTACATGGGACAACAATTACAGTTTTGAATGCAGCACGTAAAATTTCAAAAGATCGCGATGCGATTAAAGGGAAACTGTTTGTTACTGCTGGACTTGGTGGAATGTCAGGTGCTCAGCCGAAAGCTGGAAACATTGCAGGATGTATTTCCGTTACTGCAGAGGTAAATCCGAAAGCTGTACATACACGTCATTCTCAAGGTTGGGTGGATGAAGTGATAGAAGATTTGGATGCTTTGTGCGCGCGTGTGCGAATTGCAAAAGAAAAACAAGAAGTGGTCTCAATTGCATACGTAGGTAACATTGTCGATGTTTGGGAGAAATTTGACGAGGAGAATATTTTTGTTGATTTGGGTTCTGACCAAACTTCATTGCATAATCCTTGGGCAGGTGGTTACTACCCAATCGGATTGACGTTTGAGGAAGCGAATAAAATGATGGCTGAAAATCCGGAATTGTTCAAGGAGAAAATTCAATCTACATTAAGAGCCCATGCGGCAGCTGTCAATAAACACACGGCAAAAGGAACCTATTTCTTTGATTACGGAAATGCTTTCTTGTTAGAAGCTTCACGTGCTGGAGCCGATATTATGGCAGAAAATGGAATTGACTTTAAATATCCTTCGTATGTTCAAGATATTTTAGGACCAATGTGTTTTGACTTTGGATTTGGTCCGTTCCGTTGGGTATGTGCGTCTGGAAAACCTGAAGATTTGCAAAGAACGGATGAGATTGCATGCCAAGTATTGGAAGAAATGATGAAAAATAGTCCAGCTGAAATTCAGCAACAAATGGCTGATAATATACAATGGATTAAAGGTGCACAACAAAATAAATTAGTCGTTGGATCTCAAGCGCGTATCTTGTATGCGGATGCAGAAGGACGAATGAAAATTGCAGCTGCGTTTAACAAAGCTATCGAACGCGGTGAAATTGGACCAGTTGTTTTAGGTCGTGATCATCATGATGTTTCAGGAACTGATTCACCATACCGTGAGACTTCCAATATTTACGATGGATCTCGCTTTACTGCGGATATGGCGATTCAAAACGTTATTGGTGATAGTTTCCGTGGAGCAACATGGGTTTCAATTCACAACGGTGGTGGAGTAGGCTGGGGTGAAGTTATCAATGGTGGATTTGGTATGCTACTCGATGGAACGGCTGAAGCGGATCGTCGACTGAAAATGATGTTGCATTGGGACGTGAATAATGGAATTGCAAGACGTAATTGGGCACGAAATGAAAATGCCATTTTTGCAATTAAACGTGCCATGGAAGTAGAACCTAATTTAAAAGTTACACTACCAGAATTTGTTGATGATAAGCTTGTAGATCAATTGTTCTAAAGAGCTCTTAACTCGTTCAACGAGGTATAAAAAATATAACCCTTCACGGATGGCATGTTCATTTGTTGAAGGGTTTTTACATATTCACGCACCTGTTTTTCATCTTTGGCTGTTGGAATTCCTGTTTTATAATCCAACACAATTGTTTCTTGCGCTTTTCGAATGATGCGATCTGGTCGTTTAATGTTCGTTTCGTCAATAATGATTGATTGCTCATTTAATATCTCATTTGCATCATTAAATAATTCATTGAATTCTGAAATGTTATAAATGGTCTTGATTTTTTCTTCTAATTGAGCTAAAAATCCTGCTTCAATCTCTCCTGACTTTACTAATTCATCTAAAGTTGATTTTATGCCGGAGGAGTTATCAATTGCAGCCATGGCTATATGGAATTGATTCCCGTAACGTTGTTCTGTAGAAAGTTGGTCAGGCTCCGCTAAATCAGAAGAATCTTGTAACGAAATTTCTGGAAACCATAAATTGTCAGTTGAATTGATTGGTTCAAAAAAGGCTGTTGTTTTTTCCTCTTCGTGAACCTGATGTGCATTTCGTTCTCCCAGTCTAATTAAAAGTGTTTCTCCTTCTAATCTTGCGTCTGGCATTTCTTCAAAACACGTGTGTGCAAGAGATCCAAAATTAGCATTATCGAAATAATTGAAGACAAACAAGCGCTCCATTGGACGGGTAAATGCTACATAGCACATGTTGACTTTATCTGTCAAAATTTGATCCAATTCATTACTGTTGAAATTGGCGATTTCATCGATTGGACTTTCTTTTTTCAATGTTGAATACAGAATTTTATCATCTACTTCAACTAGAAATTTGGAGTTGCTTAAAATTGACGTATCAAAATTTAAGTATGGAATTATTACAACAGGAAACTCTAAACCTTTCGATTTATGAATCGTCATAATTTTTATAGCATCATCACTTTCTGGGAGTTGAATCGCAAGTTTCGATTTTTGTTCACCATAATAATGAATGAATGACTTTAGATCTGGTCCTTTGGCTAATTCAAATTCAAAGGCAAAATCAGCAAAATGATGCAAATATGGATTTTTCAATTCATCCCAATTCAATAAGCGATAAAAGGATTGAATTAAATCATATAAATTCTCGTACTTACAGAAAAAATCTGCTTTCGAACCAAAATGATCTGCGATGAACTGATCATCATCAAAGTAAGAATATTCTTTTCCATCCTTTCCTATTTGTTTGGAAAAATAACCTCTGTATTGTTCGAGCGCATTTTGTTGATGGATTCTGAAATATAATTCTGCGAATCGTTTTTTCTCACTTAAGTTGGAAGGATTTAAACGTCTTTTTAAATAAGACAAAACCAATTTTACTTTTACCTCATTTTGCACCAATAAGGATTCAGCCGAAACAATTTTATAACCGGCTTTCGTCAATTCAATCGCCCATAAATTCGCACGTTGATTTTTGTCTGCAAGCAAACAAATGTCGCCGCGTTTGAAACCATCCTCTTCACATTGAACAATTTTTTCAATAATGCTTTGAACGATTTCTAAATCATCAACTGTTCTTTTTTCAGAAATAATTTCTACATATCCGGGCAATGTTGACTTCGGATTTTGATAGATTGAATTGTAAAAATCCTGCGACAAAAGCGGTAATTGATTTCGCAATAAAGGAAAAAAATCATTGTTGAAATTGACAATTACGGGAGATGAACGCCAATTATCATCCAAGGATTTAACACTTCCCATTTGGTCAAAATACATTGATTTTTGCGAAATAGCAGCATCGTTCTCAGGATTGAAGATTTTTGGAAGTGCAACGAATTGTTCTGCAACGCCATTTTTAAATCTGTAAATGGATTGTTTTGGATCACCAACAATTAAATTCATGTTTTCATTCGAAATCGATTCGTGAACCAAAGGAACCATGTTCAACCATTGTAAACGTGAGGTATCCTGAAACTCATCCAATAAGAAATGTTGGAAGCGGGTTCCAAGTCGCTCATAAATGAACGGTGCATCTTCGTTTTTGACTAAATCTGAAATCAGTTTGTTGAATTCTGAAATACGAATAAGTTGCTCATTCTTCTTGATTGTGTCTAACGATTTTGCCATGTATTGGAGCATCGCCATGTTGTAAAAGTTCTTCAGGAATGACTGAAGTACGAAATATTCTTTGGCATGAATTGCAGCATAGTTGTTTAATTCAAGTAGTGCATTTTGCAATTCAATTGGAAATACTTGATTGGCTTTAAGTTCTTTTTCAAATAGATTGGTTACACTTTTTCCAACGGGTAATAATTCAAAATCAGAATAAGCTCCAATTTTTAAAAGGCCTTTTAAAGTTGTTGATTTACCAGGAAGTTGCGCTTCATCAATAGCCAAATCTGTAAAAAGTTTGAAAACAGTTTGACAGCGTGTTACAAATGATTCTTTTTGTGTGCGAAAGTGATAATTTAATTCTTTGTAACGCTCAACAGAAAAATCAAGTTCAAGCAATTTTTCGATGAGTGCTTGGTTTTTTTCCTTGCTTAAAATTCCACCAAAATCAATTAACTGAGAACGGAAATTCCATTGTTCTCCTTCATCTAAATTATTTTTTGCGTATTCAAATACTTTTTTTGTGACATCAATTACACCTTGTTTGCCTAATTGATCCAACAATAAATCAACAACTTGTTCAATGACTTCCTTTTCGTTTAGAATTACTTCAAAATCTGTAGGTAAATCCAAATCTCTGCTAAAAGAGCGAATCAACTTTAAATTGAATTTATCAATCGTCATCACATGAAAATCCTCGTAGCGATGCAAAATATTCTGTAAAACAATTTTCGCACGCAAATGAACTTCATGAGGATTAACACCCAGTTCATTGCCTAGAACGATTGCATAGTCATCAGATTTTTTGCCAAACAATTGAGGATAACTTAACAAGTCAAGCGCCTGAACGATTCGTGTTTTCATTTCGATGGCAGCCTTATTTGTAAAGGTCATGGCGATTATTCGCGCGAATCGATTGGTGTCTTTTTCGTCAGAAAGTAATAAAAGAATATACTCTTTCACTAAATTATACGTCTTACCACTACCAGCAGAAGCATTGAAAATTTTTAAAGGGCGTATCGAATTATCGGGCATCGAAAAGTGAAATTATTCTGTAAAAATGTAAGTTGAGAATTCGTCAATAAAAATAAGGAAAATAAGTTCTGTTTTTATTAAATTTGTTAGAATATGGTCATGAAACTGAGTACACTTTTTTTATTGGTTGGTTTATCTGTGATTTTGGGCTCATGTAAAGATGATGTAGTTCCAGAACCTGTTCCTGTTTCAGATTATTTGAAAATTACCTTGCAACCTGTTTTTGGTTCTGCAGATTTAACTTTGCAAGATACAATAACTACAGTTGAAGGATACAAAGTTCAATTTACAGAATTGAAATGTTATTTCTCGACGATAAAGAATGGTGGCAATTTACTAGCACAGGCTGGGTTATTCGACTATCAGCAAAATGGAACTTTTCTTCTTCAAGCAGTAGGAGATAAAACAAAATTCGGTTCGCTAACTTCTTTTTTAGGCGTTGACACAGCCTTTAATCATGATGATCCTTCTGCATTTTCGAATGATAATCCATTGAATATTGCAATTGCAAATGACATGCATTGGGATTGGAATCCTGGTTATATTTTTATGAAAGTCGAAGCAAAAGTTGATACATTGGTTGACGGTGTTACGAACTTGAATCATTATGTGATTTTCCATGTTGGAACAGATGCGTTTCTTCAGAATATGAGTTTCAGTGGTTTAAATTGGCAAAGTGTTTCAGATCATTTATCGGTTTTGCCACTTAAATTAGATATGGAAAAATTCTTGCAAAATGGTTCGCAAACAATTGATTTGAAGACGGAACACACTACTCATTCTGCAGCTGGTCAAGAAGCATTGAGTTTGAAGGTTATTCAGAATTTCAAAGACGCAATAAGCACTTACTAATATGAAATACTTGTTTTTCTTTTTCATTGGAGTGGTGATTTTCATGTCTTGCAAAAAAGACAATACAGGTTATTCACCACAACCATATGTCTTGGAAATACCATCCCATTTTCCAGATATGATCATTCCCGCCGATAATCCAATGACAGTGGAAGGTGTTTATTTAGGAAGAAAATTGTTTTATGAAAAACAGTTGAGTGGAAACAACACAATGTCTTGCGGTGCTTGTCATGCTCCAGCAAGTTCATTCTCTGATCCGAATCAATTTTCAACAGGAATCGATGGAATTCAAGGAACTCGCAATTCAATGGCACTTATTAATCTAGGTTGGCAAAATTTCTTTTTTTGGGATGGACGAGCAAAAACCTTGGAAGAACAAATTTTAGGGCCAGTTCCGAATCCCATTGAAATGCATCAATCATGGCCGGACGCAGTTGGTAAATTAAATGCAAGTCAAGAGTATAAAAATTTGTTTTACAAAGCTTTTGGTACAACTGAAATTGATTCAACGTTGGTTTCAAAAGCGATTGCTCAATTTTTGCGAACTATGATTTCAGGCTCCTCCAAATATGATGTAATGTACAAATACATCAATGGAATGAGTTTGTCAGCTGATGATCAAATTACATTGGCTTCTGTATCAGCGGATGAATGGGCGGGTTACGATTTATTCAAAAGTTTAAATGGCGCAGATTGTTTTCATTGCCACAATGGAGCATTGATGCAAGTAAATAAATTTAGTAACAATGGTCTTGACTTAACGTTTACAGATAATGGAAGAGGAGCAATTACTGGTCTAACTTCTGATAATGGTAAATTTAAAGTTCCAACTTTGCGAAACATTGCGCTTTCAGGACCGTATATGCACGATGGAAGGTTTACAACCTTGGATCAGGTAATTGAACATTATTCTTCAGGAATAAATCAGAGTTCAACAATTGACCCGCTGATTGAATACGCCTTCCAAGGAGGTGTGCAATTAGATAGCCAAGAGAAAAATCAATTGAAGCAGTTTTTGCTGACATTGACCGATTATAAATTTGTTAATAATCCGGATTTTCAAGATCCGAATTAATTACGTGCATCGAAATTTTGTTTCTTTGCATCAACTTTACAAAAAATGATTGACGAAAGAAGATTAACAACAGAGGAAAAAGCACTCAAGATTAACTTGACATCTGATATTTATGGATGTTTTGCTGAGATTGGTGCTGGGCAAGAGGTGGCAGCTAACTTTTTCAAAGCAGGAGGAAGCTCGGGGACAATCGCTTATACACAATCAGCTTACGATATGAAAGTATCGGATTCTATGTACGGTGAGGCATCACGCTATGTTTGTGAGGAGCGTTTATTAACAATGCTTGGAACGGAATACGAGACACTAAAGTATCGGTTGCCAAACAAATACAAGGAAGCACGCTTTTTCGCTTTTTGTAATACAGTTGAATCATTAAATTACCATAAAACCAATCAAGGACAAGGTTGGGTTGGAATTCGTTTTCAGCTAGATTTAGAAGCAGAACCTAACGATGTCATCTTGCACATAAAAATGCACGATAACAGTCACAAAGCACAACAAGAAGCATTAGGGATTTTGGGTGTGAATTTAGTCCATGCGTGTTATTTTCATCACGATGATTTAAATGAATTTTTGACAAGTTTAGTTCACAGGCTTCCACGTGATCGCATGGAAATTGATATGATGCGCGTTTCAGGGCCAGACATGGATAATACAGACAACCGTATTATTGCCTTGAATTTGGTAAAGCGTGGAATTACAGACGCAACAATGTTTGATTTATCTGGACACGTTTTACAACCAGCAACAGCGCTTTATAAAAAGAATATTTTATTGATGCGTGGTCGATTTAGACCAGTTACGAAAGTTCACATCGACATGATTGAAGCTGGAAAGAAGCAATTCTTAAAGGAACAAGGTGTGGATGAAGAACATTTGAGTGTAATTTTTGAATTGACCTTAAAAGATTTAACGGCTGACGGTAAAATTTCGGATAAAGATTTCGTCGATCGCGCAGAACTATTAGGTTCCTTGGGTTATACTGTAATGATTTCAAATTATTTGAAGCACTACAAAATGGTAGATTACTTGGCGACAATTGCACGAGGAAAACGCATGGGATTGATTCTTGGTGTTTACAATCTACACACTATTTTTGACGAACGTTATTATGATAATTTGCCGGGTGGTTTGTTGGAAGCTTTTGGTCGAGGATTTGGGCATGATGTAAAAATGTTTGTTTATCCTGCGATAAATGTTGAAGATGGAGAGCTTTATGGATTACACAATGTAAAAATCCCTCAACATCTGAATGGATTATTGGCTTATTTGAAGGATAACAATAAAATGGAAGCCATTGAAAGTTACGATCAGCGTTTGTTGCACATTATGTCGGATGACGTGCTTTCAAAAATCAAAGCTGGTGTATCAAGTTGGGAAGAAGACGTTCCTTACGAAGTGGTGAAAGCGATTAAGTACTTTGAATTATTTGGTTATCACGAAGTAAAAGCAACAGCACTGTAAAGATATGCCGCACATCAAAAACGCATTAATTCGTTATCGCATTATAGACCGTTGTATTCGCAATAAATACAAACAATATCCTTCGAAACAAGAATTGCGTGAAGCATGTGAAGAAGCCTTGTATGGTTCGAATGATGGAGCAAATATTTGTGATTCAACCATTGAAAAGGACATGTTTGCGATGCGTATGGAACATGATGCGCCAATAAAATACAGTAAGCGTCACGGTGGTTATTATTACGAAGATCCAGAATTTACGATTAATGATATTCCTTTAACGGAGGAAGATTTAAGCGCCATAAAATTTGCGGCTAACACCTTGATGCAATTCCGTGATGCAGATATGTTCAAACAATTTGGAAATGCAATTGATAAAATTGTTGATCGTGTATCCATTTCAGCTAACCCTTCAGATAAGGAATTGAACAATTTCGTACAGTTCGAATCAGCAGTTTCAAGTGGTGGAAATGAATTTTTACCAATACTGTTAGAAGCAATTCGCAACAATAGAATCGTTACCTTTGAATATTCGAGTTTTGTAAGTGGTAATTCAAAAGGCCGAATTGTTAGTCCACTTTTATTAAAGGAATATCGCAATCGTTGGTATTTAATTTCATTCGACGAGTCGAAAAAAGACATCATTACCTACGCTTTGGATCGAATGACGGAGTTGAATCTAACAGAAGAAGAAGCGAATAAACCAAGTGATTTTCATCCGGACAATTATTTTAAATATGCAATTGGAATCACGTCGGATAATAAAAGTACACCTTATACGGTTGTGTTAAAAGCAGATAATGTTGCAGCCAAATACATTGAATCTCAGCCTTTTCATAACTCACAGAAAATAATAAAAACAGGAAAAAATCGTACAA
>JACCDH011467131.1_pt1 | contig 31369 bp, 28 predicted proteins | sample 7442481 | NCBI WGS metagenome assembly JACCDH01 (sample SAMN15323433, study PRJNA562643) | freshwater metagenome | isolation source: river surface water | place: USA:Blue River Watershed | collected 2017-08-15
CTGCTTGCGCATCGCTTGTGCGAAGACGGTCGCTATACCGTCTGCGTGCTGGAGGCCGGCCCTTCAGATATCAATCCCTACCTGCATATTCCGGCCGGGTTCATCAAGGTCGGGCATGACCCGCGCTACACCTGGGACTTTTCCACTGAACCCGCAGAAGGCTCGGCCGGCCGTCGCGTGGTCACCCGCATGGGGCGCACGCTCGGCGGGTCGAGCGCGATCAATGGTTTCAACTACACGCGCGGGCAGGCCGAGGATTACGACCAGTGGGCGGCGTTGGGAAACGCCGGCTGGAGCTACCGTGAGGTGCTGCCGTACTTCCGTCGCACCGAGCGCCGCATCGGCGAGCATGACCCGGCATTGCGCGGCACTGACGGACTGCTGCCGATCACGGATTGCGACTGGCGACACCCGTTGTGCGACGCCTTCATCGAAGCAGCAGGCGATGAACTGAAAATTCCCAAGCATGCTGACTACAATCGGGGCCAGCTGACGGGCACCGGCTATTACCAGCGTTGGATTCATCAGGGTCGACGCATCAGCGCAGCAACCGCCTTTCTCAAGCCTGCGAAAGCGACCGGGCGGCTGGAGGTGAAGACGCATGCGCATGTGACCAAAATTCTGTTCGAGGGCAAGCGTGCCGTCGGCGTAGAGTTTCAGCGCGAGCGCGGCGGACCCTTGCAGCGCGTGACGGCGCGGCGCGAGCTGATCCTGTCGGCAGGTGCGGGCAATACGCCAAAGATCCTCCAGCTCTCCGGCGTGGGCCCGGCAGAATTCCTGCAGCAGATGGGTGTGCGCGTGGTGCACGCGATGGACGCGGTGGGCGAGAACTTCCAGGACCATTACATGGTGCGCACCATCCTGCGCGTCAAGGGTGTCACGACCATCAACCACACCGCGCGCGGCGTGCGACTGCTGGGTGAGATCGTCAAGTGGGCGCTGGGCAAACCGAGCGTGCTGGCGATCAGCCCTTCCGTGGCCTATGCGTTCACCAAATCGCGCCCCGATGTGGCGCTGGATGATCTGCAGTTTCATTTCTCCCCCGGCAGTTATGCGTCCGGCGTGGCGGGCCAGCTGGATGATTTTCCGGGCATGACGCTGGGTTACTACCAGCTGCGTCCGACCAGTGTCGGTAACGTGCGTCTGCGCTCGCTCGATCCTTTCGAGCTGCCCGCCGTGCAGCCCAACTATCTACGAAGCGAAGAAGACCGGCGCGTGGCCATCGATGCGCTGCGACTGGCAAGACGTATCCTGCACAGCGCGCCCTTCCTGCCCTACATCGAGCGCGATGAGTTTCCGCCCCCCAGTGCCACCACCGATGACGAGCTGCTCGATTGCGCGCGTCAGCGGGGCACGACCAGCTGGCATTTCATCGGCAGCTGCAGCATGGGCAAGGTGGTCGATGCCGAACTGCGGGTCAAAGGGCTGGAAGGCTTGCGCGTGGTGGATGCGTCGGTGATGCCGACTATGCCTTCGGGGAATACCGGTGCGCCGACGATGATGGTGGCTGAGAAGGCAGCCGACATGATCCTGGGGCGTGCACCGCTGCCGGCGGGCTGAGCGTATCCGCAGTGCCCGGTGGGGTGACGGCAATCTGTCCCAAACTATGGCAGACTGGTTTGCCTATGACTACCCAGCTGACTACCCTGCTGCGCACTGATGAGGCCGTCTGATCTCACCCCGGACAATTTGCTGAAGGCCGAGCCTGAGGTCTTGTACCAGAAAGCGCTGCGCTGGCGCAATGGCGATGGCGTGGCGCAGGATTTGCACAGCGCCCGCCGTTTGTTTGGCTTCGTTGCGCTGTATGGTCACTCCGCCTCGCGTTACATGCTCGGCCTGATGAATGCCAAGGGCGAGGGCGGTGAAAAAAATCCGGTGCGTGCGCTGATGTGGTTCCGTCTGGCGGCGGGACGTGACGAGCCGCGCGCCGCTGCGCAGATCCAGCGGTTGTCTTCCGAGCTGAAGCCCGCAGAAGTGAAACAGGCGCAGGCCTGGGTCGCCGAGGGCGATCGCGCGCGCCAGAGTTTTGTTCGGGTGCGGCGCGATGAGGACAGGGAAGCGATGGCCTTTCTCGGACGCTGCGTGTTCGAAGGCGTGGGCGCCGAGCCCGATCCCGAGCTGGCCGTGCACTGGCTGCGGCCTGCTGCGACTGGCGATGATCCGGATGCGCAGCGGTTGATGGCCATCGCGTATGCCTACGGTCGCGGCGTTGCCCGCGACCCTGAGGAAGCGCAGCGGCTGTTCCGGCTGGCCGCATCACAGGACCATATCGAGGCCCATTACGAGTGGGCGCATTTTCTGGAGCAGCAGGTGCGCGACCGCACCGCCCGCATCCAGGCCGTCGAGCTCTACGATATCGCGGCACGTCATGGTCATCTGAAGTCGCAATTGCGGCTTGGGCAGCTTTTCCGCGACGCCGACGCCGAGGCCATCGGTTTGCCTGATGCCGCGGGTGATCCTGCAGCGCAGGTGCCGCGCAGAAAGCTCGCGTACAAGCACAGCCACTCGCCGAATCTGGTCTGTGCGCTGAAGTATTTCAGCATGGCCGCCGAACAGGGGCACGTGGAATCACAGTTCGAGTTAGGGCAAATGTATGCGCAGGGGCTGGGGACGCCGCAGCGTTTTGAAGATGCCGTGAAGTGGTACGAACGCGCCGCGCAGCAGGGGCATGCGAAAGCGCAGTTCAATCTGGCCTTCATGATGTCTCACGGCCAGGGCGTGGAAGAGAACCTGCTGAAAGCCTACGAGTGGTACCGGATCAGCCATCTATGCGGCTATGACATCGCCCGGCAATCGATGGAAGTGATCAAAAAAAAGCTCTCGCCCGGCGAAGTGGAAATGGCAGACTGGCGGGCTGACAGTTTCATGCACAGGCTGGAAGAACATCACTGACAACAACCGGAGACACAGAATGCGTTTATCAATGATTTTTTCTTTCCTTCTTGCCGGCGTGTCCGTCGCGCACGCCGGACAGGCAGGGCTCTCCATTTTGCGTGAAACGCGCGATGGCATTCTCTACCTTGATCGCGACAGCATCGAGAAGCAGGGCACTATTCAGCGCGTGATGAGCACGCAGGATTTCCACCGGGTTCAAAACCTCGATGGGCATGATTATCTGAGCGCAAAGGCCTGGTATGAGGTCGATTGCGCAGCAAAGAAAGTTCGTCAGGTCAGTCTTGAAGTCTTCCCGGAAAACATGGCCATGGGCGGCGCTGTGCACAGCAAGACCGAGCCGCAAGCCTGGGCAGACGCTGACGACAACAGCCGCCCCGGCGTGGTCTGGAAAGGCGTCTGCGGCAAACCCTGATCCGCGTCAAATGCGGACACCTGTTTGTTCTGTATTCGATCATTCGGGCGATACCTACAATGCGATCTGCTAGTCTGAGCTTCAAACAGGGATTCGGTAGTCGCCCAATCATTCGTTATCCAGTCATTGCTGGCGATATTCGTATCGAGTTTCGCCGCCTGATGCCCGAAAGATTGAAACTATCCCCGGCTCCCATGTTCTGATCGCAGGTCTGTGGGCGGCCGGCCATACCGGCAAGCAAACCGCCTGCGGAGTCGTTATCAGCCACTGACCAAGAGGAAACCGATGAAAACCTGCCTGACCTTTCTGGCGATCGTGATGCTCGCGGCCTGCAGCCATCTTCCCATGACATCTTCTCAAGCCTCCGGACAAGTAGAGCATCCGGATGTCTTCCGTTCCTATCAGGACTGATCAGGATTGATCGTTTTCCGATGAAGGCGCGGAGGCTCAAGCTTCCCGCCGCTCTGCACAGGATTGAACCAAAGGCTTTCCCGAAGTAAGGAATTCTTCAGGTAGAATCTGAACGGTCGTGCTATTAAAAAGACCGTACGGAGACTGCATGGACCTGAACTATGCGCCAGAGGATCTGGCGTTCCGCGACAAGGTGCGCGCATGGATAGACGCGAACCTGCCAAAAGACCTCCAGCACAAGGTACTGAATCACAAACGCTTGAAGCGGGATGATTTTGTGCGCTGGCACCGCATCGTGTACCAGCAAGGCTGGGTCGCGCCGAACTGGCCCGTCGAGCACGGTGGCACCGGCTGGAGCAAGGTGCAACAGCACCTCTGGGAAGAAGAGTGCGCGCGCGCCGGCACGCCGCCGATACTGGCGTTTGGCGTCAACATGGTGGGTCCGGTCATCATTGCCTTTGGCAACGAAGCGCAAAAGCGCCATTACCTGCCGCGCATCCTGTCGTGTGAAGACTGGTGGTGTCAGGGGTATTCCGAACCCGGTTCCGGCTCCGATCTTGCGTCGCTGAAGACGCGCGCCGAGCGCGATGGCGATCACTATATCGTCAATGGCCAGAAAACCTGGACCACGCTGGCCCAGCATGCCGACATGATGTTCTGCCTCGTGCGCACCGACACCGGCGCGCGCAAACAGGAGGGCATTTCCTTCCTGCTGATCGACATGAAGACGCCCGGCATCACGGTGCGGCCCATCATCACGCTGGATGAAGACCACGAAGTCAATGAAGTCTTCTTTGATAATGTGCGCGTGCCGGTGCAGAACCTCGTCGGCGAAGAAAATCGCGGCTGGACGTATGCCAAATACCTGCTCGGCCATGAGCGCACCAATATCGCCGCCGTTGGCCGTTCCAAGCGCGAGCTGGTGTTCATCAAGCGGCTCGCATCACGGATGCAAAAGGGCGGCCGTCCGTTGATCGATGATCCTGTCTATGCACACAAGGTCGCTGCGCTGGAGACGGATTTGATGGCCTTGGAAGTCACTGTGCTGCGCGTGATCTATCAGGAAGCCAGACAGCGAGCGCCCGGGCCCGAGGCCTCCATGCTGAAAGTGAAGGGCACCGAGATACAGCAGCGGCTGACCGAGCTGATGGTTGAAGCCGCAGGTCCCCTCGGACTGCCGTTCGACCCAACCTATCTGGAGGGCGAGCGCGAGCACAGCATTGCGGAAGACGATGACAGCGCACCGCTGATGCCGTACTACTTCAATTACCGCAAGACCTCGATCTATGGCGGCTCGAACGAGATCCAGCGCAACATCATCACCCAGATGATTCTGGGACTGTGAGGAGACACCATGGACTTCGATCTCTCCCCCGAGCAGCAGCAATTGTCCGACGCCATCGCGCGCTGGATCGAGAAGGATTACAGCTTCGAGACGCGCAAGCAGATCATTCATTCCGACGCCGGTATCTCCGAGCCCGCATGGCAGGCCCTCGCCGAGCTGGGCGTGCTGGCCTTGCCGGTGCCGTCCGACTGCGACGGTTTCGATGGCACGCCAGTCGATCAGATGGTCGTGATGCAGGCGCTGGGGCGTGCACTGGTCGTGGAGCCAGTGTTCGCCACCGCGCTGGGCGTGCAGTTCCTCAGACAGGCGGGCAGCCATGGCGAGCTATTGTCGCAAGTTGCGAGTGGTGAACTGAAGCTGGCCTGCGCGCTGAATGAACGCCAGTCGCGCCATGAGCTGCACGATATCGCCGTGACCGCGCGCCGCGATGGCGATGCCTATCTGATCGATGGCGAGAAAACCGGCGTGATCCATGGCGCGCAGGCGAGTCAGCTGATCGTCTCTGCCCGCACCAGCGGTGCACAGCGAGACGAGCACGGCATCTCGCTGTTTGTGATTCCTGCCCGGATGCCGGGCATCCGCATTCAGGATGCTCGCAGCAATGACGGATTGCGCATCGCCACCCTTCGCTTCTCAGGTGTGCGCATCCCTGCCAGCGCCTTGCTGGGCGCCGAGGGCAAGGGCTGGGGCTGGCTGGATGCCGCAGCGGACCATGGCGCGGTGCTGTTGTGCGCCGAGGCGCTGGGCGCGATGGAGGCACTACAGACAGCGACTCTGGAGTACATTCGCACCCGGCAGCAGTTCGGTGTGCCCATCGGTAAATTTCAGGTCTTGCAGCATCGCATGGCGGACATGTTCATGCAGCTGGAGCAGGCACGATCCATGACGATGCTCGCCGCCGTCAAAGTATCCTCGGCTGATGCGACCGAACGCCGGCGCATTGTGTCTGCGGCCAAGGCCCGCGTTGGCGAGGCGATGAAATTCGTCGGTCAGCAAGCGGTGCAGCTGCATGGAGGCATGGGCGTGACCAATGAAATGCCTGCCGCACATTACTTCAAGCGCCTGTCGGCGATTGAGCTGACGCTGGGCGATACCGATCATCATTTGGCGCGATTCATCGCCCAACCGGGTTTTGCGCAAGCGGCCTGATTTTTCAGAAAGAAGAAGAATGACCATCAGAACTTTCAATACCGTCGCCGATCTGCAAGCAGAAGTCGGCAAGGAAGTCGCGATCTCCGACTGGATGACCATGGAGCAGTCGCGCGTGAATCAGTTCGCTGAGGCAACGGATGATCCGCAATGGATTCATGTCGATGTCGAGCGCGCCAAACGCGAGTCCCCGTTTGGCACCACGATTGCGCATGGTTACCTGACGCTGTCGCTGATCCCCAAGCTGTTTGAATCAGTGGTCGTTCTTCCGAAAGGGAAAATGAGCATCAACTATGGCTTGAACAAGGTGCGCTTTCCGTCACCGGTGCGTGTCGGCAGCCATCTGCGCGGCCGCTTCAAGTTACTGGAAGTCCAGCAGCTTGAAGGTTGCATGCAAAGCGTCTGGCAGATGACGCTGGAGTGCGAAGGGCAGGACAAGCCGGCGTGTGTGGCGGAGTCGGTGCTAAGGATGTATTTTTGACGACTATGCGAACGGGTATCTTTCAGGCAGGCGAACGGCGGCATCAGTGATTTCTGCGACGCTACGGCATCCAGGCCTGTACCCAAACTCAGGCAGCGAAAATAGGTAGATCGCCTTTCAGATGATTTTTACTTTTTCCGGTGGAGCCATCCAGCGAGATGAAACGAAGCACCGGATCGTTATTCGATAATTGATCGGGCGGGTCGTCATTGGGTTTGGCTGTTGTGACAGTGTTTTGAGAAAGAGCAGCACTGAATAGTCCGGCGGCTTTTGCGGCTTGTTGCAGCGGTGTGGCTCCGTTGATTTCTACTTGTTTTGCTGCCTTTTCAAACTCATCCTCAAGCCTTTGGATGTTTTTCATTAATACCGTAACGGCTTGCAGGGAAAGGCCCTCCCATCGGAGGTAATCTGATCGAGCACGCGTTGGCAGGTTTTTTTTAAAAATTTTGTCGATGCCTGCTAGTATTTCTTGGGTAATTTGGGTTTTTTCCTTGAATTGCTTGATCAGCTCTCCGGAGATTGTTTTGCTTTCTTTATCGCCCTGGATTTCAACTTGCTTTATCAGGGAAAAAAGCGCGACAGCGATGTTTTCCGGAGCGAGTGATACGGTGATAGCATCTCGAATGAAATTCCATTGCGGATGGAAAAGATCGCCAGTTGCTTTTTTATCCCCGGCAGCGACGCTTCTCATCGATTCCGTCATCGTATTCTCGGCATTAGCAATTTTTTTTCTGCGATCGTCCAGCTCTTTTTGCCTGGCGTTCCTCAGATCTTCAGTATGTCCGTGGATCAGATTATCGAATTGACGAGGTGGTGGAAGTCGGGTGTAGCGATGATCAGATGTCTTGATGATTGATGCGTCTTTGAGGCGGTTATTCATCTTCGGCCCGTCATTCCATATGACAGCAGCAAACGGTTTTGCCAGTTCCTCGCCTGTCCCCGCTTCCTGATTCATCATCTCCCTGAAATAATTTCCATCGCGATGTAAAAAACGCTGAAAATGCTTGTTAATGGCGTGAGCTTTTTCCTGTAATCCGGTCTCTTCCTGCTGATATTCATTCACCCCGGAGAGCGTCAGCATGTCGGCAAGCAGATCGTCATTCACGACGCCGTGGCTGTAGAGACTCCGTTGATCCGGGTGACATTCCACCAGTTTCAAATGTCCCAGATATTTTTCGGTCATCTGGTTAAACAGCTGGCGATAGTTTAGTTTTATATTTTCTGTTTTATCGTTCAATGTGTCGTTCAACTTGATCAGACTATTTCCCTGATCGCCTCGCAAGCCGTGTTGCGTTACGCCCTTTTTTGAGACTTCATAGGGTTCTTTTGTACTTTTGTTTTTATTATCCAGGTAGTACTCTACAAACGCGGCATCGTGATTAGAAAAAATAATATCGAATGGTTGATTTTGATCGTGAAGAAATTCCAGAATGGACAGAGTAAACCAGTCATTCTGACCGCGATCAGCAAGTAAGTCCCCGAGCAGGACAAGATTTTTTGAGGGCCTGATAATTTCAAGGCAATGAGGTAGTGTTACTCTGAATCCGGTAACGTCGTTTTTTTCGATCTTTTTAATCAGTTCTTCCCAGGCGCCTTGTCCATCGCTTTTTATTTCGGCAATGCCGGTGCTTACCAAAAAATGCAACAGCATCTTGCTATTGCCGTGCATGTCGCCTCCGGTGATCTCGACCGCTTGTCGTAACTTTGCCGGAGGGGCGGCGGGCCTCTTTGTATCTGAAAGATCGACTGGGATCTTTTGTTCGCCCAGAGCGAGTGATTTTTTATTATTCTCCAGCGCTTGACTGATATCTGAATGAGCAGTGAACTTTATTCCGGCAAGGCGGTGTTTGCCCAACCTGATCGATTGTCCTGTGGCGTCTTGGGGATCTTTCTGGAAATTTTGCAATGCGCTGCCGTCAATAATAAGATCCGTGCCATTCTCGAACCAGCCCCGCATGACGCTCGCGGTAAATTCGACTTTTAGTTTTCCATCTGCAGAGAAGCATTTGTCCGGGTATTGAATGACGGCCAGCGCGGCCAGCAACTTATTCCCGGAGGCTGACAATTTGTGTAAGCCGAAGATATTGTCATTGGAACGTATGACCTCCCGGATCTTCTCAAGATCCGGATCTTTTTTGCTCAGATCAAAAATCTCTCTGACCAGTTGAGGGACATTCCGAATTGGTCGATCTGCATTTGTTTTCGACAATAAGGCTTGAATGGTCGTGATGGCATCGGTGAAGGCTCGCTCTTTGGCGGCAGCATCGAGCACGGTTTCCCTTGCGCCCAGGACCTGATAATTTGCCTTGACCGCTGTGTTGATCGCCATAGGTCATGTCCTCCATGCCCGCACGCAGGGATTCTGATCCCGAAGCCGGTCATGCAAGACTAATGTGAAGCAGGCGGAGGATTACATGGTGCAAATGCACTATAAATAAGCGCAAATGCAACAATTGCTGACTGTTTTTTACTGGGAGCGCTTGTACCGGGAGCGGCTTTTTACCGCTTCTGATACTGCACCGCCCCAAACAGCATTTCCTTCGACTTCTCATCCAGCAGCGGCTTGCGCAGATCCGCCAGCACCTGCACGCCACGCTGGACGGCAGGACGCGCCGCAATCTCGTCATGCCAGCGCTTGGCATTCGGAAAGTCATCCCAGTCGATTCCCTGATTCTTCCATGAGCGTGTCCACGGGAAGCAGGCGATATCGGCAATGGTGTAGTCATCGCCTGCGATGTAGCGATGCCTGGCCAATTGCTTGTCCATCACGCCGTACAGGCGCTTGGCTTCGTTGGTATAGCGATTGACGGCGTACTCGATCTGCTCGGGTGCGTAGATGCGAAAGTGATGCGCCTGTCCGAGCATGGGGCCGAGTCCGCCCATCTGGAACATCAGCCATTGCAGCACGGTGAATTTCTCGCGGTCGGTCTTGCCGAGGAACTGGTTCACTTTGCTGGCCAGATAGACCAGGATCGCGCCGGACTCGAACATCGCGATCGGCTGACCGTCAGGACCATCGGGATCGACAATCGCCGGGATCTTGTTGTTCGGCGATATCGCGAGGAATTCCGGCGTGAACTGATCGCCTTTGCCGATATCGATGTTGTGCGCCCGATAGGGCAGCCCGCATTCTTCCAGCATGATGTGGACCTTGTGCCCGTTCGGCGTGGCCATCGAATAAACGTCGATCATGGTCGGTTCTCCCAAATGAAAAAGCGCCGCGAAGTCTACACTCCCGGCGCTTTATTTGCTGACAAGGGATCAGCAATAACTAAATGACAGCAGTTTGATCAGGAACGCGTAATCGGCAGATCCAGCGATTCGTTCAGGCTCGCGTACTTGGCGAGTTCGAGCTTGGCGATCGCATTGCGGTGCACTTCATCCGGGCCGTCAGCGATGCGCAGTGTGCGATTGTGCGCCCACAGCTGGGCGACTGCGAAGTCGTCGGACACGCCGCCGCCGCCATGCGCCTGAATCGACCAGTCGATGATCTGTTGCGCCATCACCGGTGCCAGCACCTTGATCATCGCGATCTCGGTCTTGGCGCCCTTGTTGCCGACGGTATCCATCATGTAGGCGGCTTTCAGGACCAGCAGACGGGCGCTGTCGATCATGATGCGTGACTCGGCGATGCGCTCGCGCCAGACGCCCTGTTCGGACACTTTCTTGCCGAACGCGACGCGTGAATCGATGCGCTTGCACATCAGCTCCAGCGCGCGCTCTGCGGTGCCGATGGCACGCATGCAGTGGTGAATGCGGCCCGGGCCGAGGCGGCCCTGAGCGATTTCGAAGCCGCGGCCTTCACCGAGCAGCATGTTGGAGGCAGGCACGCGCACGTTCTCGAAGGTGACTTCGCAGTGGCCATGCGGCGCGTCGTCGTAGCCGAACACGGACAGCGGACGGACAACGGTCACGCCCTTGGTGTCGGCGGGCACAAGAATCATCGACTGTTGCGCATGGCGCGGTGCGGTCGGATCGGTCTGGCCCATCACGATATAGATCTTGCAGCGCGGGTCACCTGCACCGGACGTCCACCACTTGCGGCCGTTGATCACATACTCATTGCCGACGCGCTCGATGCGGGTGCTGATGTTGGTGGCATCGGATGACGCCACATCCGGCTCGGTCATTGCAAAGGCAGAGCGAATTTCGCCGCGCAGCAGAGGTTTTAGCCATTGCTCTTTATGCTCATCAGAGCCGTAGCGCTCGATGGTTTCCATGTTGCCGGTGTCAGGCGCGGAGCAGTTAAAGACTTCCGGGGCCCAGGTGATGCGGCCCATGATCTCGCACAGCGGCGCATAGTCGAGGTTCGACAAGCCTTCGGGAGCATGCGCGGACTTTGGCAGAAAGAGGTTCCACAGACCTTCCTTGCGTGCGAGCGGCTTGAGCTCTTCGACGATCTTGGTCGGGATCCAGCGGTTGCCCTTCTCGCGGCCGTTGCGGTCAACCTCTTCTTTATAGGTGCGCTCGTTGGGATAAATGTGCTTATCCATGAAGTTGTTGAGCTTCTCGCGCAGTTCCATGCATCGTGGGGAATATTCGAAATCCATGCTTTCTCCTCGCTTTTTATTGTCAGTGGTCGTGTTGGGTAATCTGTCGGGTCTGTCGGGTCTGTCGGGTCTGTCGGGTAATCGAATCGGTCAGTGTGAGCGAATATGGTGGGTGAATCAGAGAGGCCGTGCGCCGGACGCATAATCCCAGCCCATGATGGCCATGGGCTTGGCCGCTTGTCCGTTCTTCAGCGCTTGTTCGCTTGCTGCGGTGCCGTCCTGATAGCGCTTCATGATGCCTTGCAGGATGCCTGCCATGCGGAACATGTTGTAGGCCAGATAGAAGCGGAAATCTTCCTTGTTGATCGCGATGCCGGTGCGCTCGCTGTAGCGGGCGATGTATTCGTCTTTTGAGGGGATGCCGAGCGCTTTCAAATCGAGGCCGCCAATGCCGCGGAACAGACCCGGCTCGATATGCCAGCTCATGCAGTGGTACGAGAAATCCGCCAGCGGATGGCCGAGCGTGGACAATTCCCAGTCGAGCACTGCCAGAATCTTTGGTTCGGTCGGATGGAAGATCATGTTGTCGAGCCGGTAGTCGCCGTGCACGATGGTGGTGATCTCGCCCTCGGGAATATGTTTGGGCAGCCATTCGATCAGATGCTCCATCGCCGGGATAGGTTCGGTCTCGGCTGCCTTGTATTGACGTATCCAGCGATCGATCTGTCGCTGGAAGTAATTGCCCGGTTTGCCAAAGGTTTCCAGCCCGACGGCCTTGTAATCGAGGCTGTGCAGCTGAGCGATCACGCGGTTCATTTCATCATAGTGCGCGGCACGGTCGTCATTACTCATGCCGGGAAGCGACTGGTCCCACAGCACGCGGCCGTCGACGAATTCCATGATGTAGAACGCGCGCCCGATCACGGATTCGTCTTCGCACAGCGCGTACTGTTTTGCGGCCGGAAAGCCGGCTTTCGACAGCGCATCCATCACGCGGAACTCGCGCTCAATGGCATGCGCGGAGGGCAGCAGCTTGGCGGCAGGCGCGGGCTTGGTGCGCAGCACATAGCGCTGGCTGCCCGAGGTCAGCTTGAACGTGGGATTGGACTGCCCTCCCTTGAATTGCTCAATCTGCAGGTGGCCCTGGAATCCTTGCACATGCTCCTGCATGTAGGCGGACAACGCCTCCAGATCGACTTTCATTCGCTCGGCGACGGGCTTGGTGCCCATGAATTCTTCGTACATAGTCCTGCGTGCTCCTGCTTCGTTTTTATTGTCGACGTCGGGTGAGTCTATTCTGTGAAGCTTACAGTCCGCGCGCCTTGCGATATTGCTCGAACAGCGCTTCCATGGTCGTGCCACGCGACTCGGCCTGCAGCTCCGAGGGCGGCGAGTAATTCATCAGCCGTACCACCCAGTCGGAGGCCGCTTGGCCGACATCCATCGCATTGATGCAGCCCGCCGTCTGGGCGAGGTTGCCCAGGAACAGGCGCTGACCTGTCAGCGCATACGACAGGATCGCGCGGTTGACACCGCCATGCAGCACCATCAGCACCGTGTCCCACTCGGGATCGGCGCGCAGCTTGTCGATGGCCGGATAGACGCGATCCATCAGCTGACCGACGGTCTCGCCGCCGAGGAATTGCTTGTCCTCCGGGGGCACGCCTTCGAACGCGCCGGTAAAGGCGTCGCGCAACTGATGATCGGGTATGGCCGAGAGTTTGCCGCCACGGATCTCGACCAGTTCAGGCCAGTGCTCGAACTCGATCTGCTGGCCGGTCTCGGCCAGTACGCGATTGGCTGTTTCTACCGTGCGCGGCAGACCGGAAACAATCACTTTGTCAAAGCGAATGCCGGCGCCCGCAAATACGCGGCCAGCGGCTGTGGTCTGTGCCTGACCTTGTTCATTCAGCGGAACCGTCTCGGGCAGGTAGGGCTTGCCTTCATTGTCAAAGTAAGTGACGCTGCCATGCCGCATCAGGAATACGCGGCGACGTGGGTTGAAGCTCATTGCAGGGGGTGCTTTCTTTTTTTGTTATGGATGGTGAGTCTCGGAGAGTCTCATTGATAGTGGGGTTTTCTTTTTTCAAGGAAGGCGGTGATCCCTTCCAGCGCATCGCGATGGTGCAAACAATCGACGAAGCTTTGTCGCTCGGATTCCAGTTGCTGCGGCAGCGCCTGATTGGGCGCTTCGCGCAACAGCGATTTGATGTTTTCCATCGCATGCGGCGAGAGTCGTGCGAGCTCATCGCTCCAGTCCAGCGCGGCATTCAATGCCTGTCCATCGACAACGACGCGGTTGACCACGCCGGCCTGATGCAGCCGTGATGCTGGTACGGCTTTACCTTCGATCAGGATCTCGGTCGCCAGCTGTCGCGGCAAGGCCTGCGACAGCGCCCAGCTGATGCCGCCATCGGGTGACAGCCCGACCTTCACATAGGCAGCGACGAATTGCGCCGAATGACCGGCGACGATCAGGTCGCAGGCCAGCGCCAGCGAAAATCCTGCGCCGGCGGCCGGGCCTTCAACGGCCGCAATCACTGGTTTGGGGCAGTCGCGCAGTGCCTCGATCCACGCGTGCAGCTTGCCCACCGAGTCGGCGGCTACCTCGCGTTCCTTGCTGCGATTCTCCAGCAGGCGGTTCAGGTTGCCGCCTGCGCAGAAGGTGTCGCCTGCGCCCGTCAGCACCACGGCGCGTATCTCGGGATCGCGCTCGGCGGTCGACAAGGCTTCCACGCCGGCGGCGTACATGTCCGGATGCAGCGCGTTCCTCGCGCCCGGATTGGACAGCGTCAGGATCAGCGTGGCGTCGCGACGGGAGGCGAGCAGTTCGGCGGACATGGTTAGCGGAGGGCTGTGGTTATAGGCGTTATGAAGGCCGCTCAGTGATGAGGCCAGTGACAGACTGCATGCCTTCATTGTAACCTCAGCAAGCTTGTACAAAAACATCCCGGGCGCTTGCCTGATCGACCAAAACAAGGAGACAGAATGCTAACTTTGTGCGGCTTCTCGGCCAGCAATTACTACAACAAGGTCAAGCTCGCGCTGCTGGAAAAAGAGGTCCCGTTCCAGGAAAAGCTCGTGTGGGTAGACCGCTCGCCGGCGCTGCTGGAGAAATCGCCTTTGGGCAAGGTGCCTTTCTTCGAGATCGGCGACAAGGTGTTGTTCGAGTCGCAGGTGATGCTTGATTATGTCGAGGCCGCGTATCCGCAAAAGCCGCTGGTGCCGTCCGATCCTTTCGAAGCAGCGCGTATTCGCCAGCTGATTCAGTACATTGAACTGCACCTCGAACTGGTCGCGCGCGAGCTGTACTCTGAGGCGTTTTTCGGAGGGAAAATCACGGATGAGACCAAGACACGCGTGCAAAAGCTGTTGAAGCGTACGATTGCAGGCTTTGGTCGCATTGCGACGTTTTCGCCTTACATCGCAGGCGATCAATTCACGATGGCCGATTGCGCCGCGATTGTTCACCTTCCGCTGATCGGCATGGCGACCAAGGCCATTTATGGCGAAGACATGTTGGCTGCTTATCCGGTGCGCGACTACATGAAACTGGTGGGCGAACGTCCGACGGTGCAAAAGGTGACGGCAGATCGCAAGGCCAGTGCGGTGGAGCTCTCGGAGCGAATCAAGAGCCAGAGCAGGGGCTGAGCGGCCACGCGGGATTGTTGAATCTGATAAAAAAACGGCATCAAACCTCATGGGTTTGTTGCCGTTTTTATTTTCTTAAGTCGGGCTTTGGACCGTCGTTGAAGAAGCCTTGACACCTTCCAGCTCCGAGTACCAACCCAGCCAAGCCTCTGGCGCCAGTACCCTGAACTGACCATGGCGGGCCGTCTTTCTTGCTAGCTTGAGCAACGCCTTGTCCTTGGTGATCAGGACATCGGCGCCGCATGCCAGCGCAAGCTCAAGGAACTTCTGGTCGTCGCCATCCTTGCACACAGGCAGGGTGGAAGACGCCGTGCTTCCACGGGCGTCTGCACTACCCGAATACAGCGCTATCCGCTGATCAAACTCGGCCAGTATCGCTGCCTGTGCGTCCGTCGATAGCTGCATCTTGTCATAGGCCAGCACCAGCTCGAACTCGCGCCGGCAATCCTCCCGGGTCAGGGCTTCTATCTCGCCGTGGATCATGGCATCCAGCAGTGCCTGCCAGCGCGGATCGCGAAACATGAACAGATCAAGGCAGACATTGGTGTCGAGCACGACGCGTGGTCTGAAGACAGGGTTTGCTTTCGGTATCATTCGGGAAAATTATTCGAACTACGAGGGAGTGCAGCTCATGCTGATGGTCTTGTCGCCGGCGAAAACGCTGGACTATGAATCGCCGCTGACCACCGACGCGCACACATTGCCGGATTTTATCCCGCGCTCGGCAGAACTCATTACCGTGCTGCGTGAAAAATCACCCGCCGAGATCGGCAGCCTGATGCAGATCTCCGACCCGCTGGCGCAGCTGAACACCGCGCGTTTTGCGAGCTGGACAAAGAAATTCAGCTTTGATAACGCGCGGCAGGCGGTGCTGGCCTTCAACGGCGATGTCTATGAAGGGCTGGAGGCGCGCTCGCTGAACGATAAGCAGCTGGCCTGGGCGCAGGAGCACCTGCGCATACTGTCGGGTTTGTACGGCTTGTTGCGGCCGCTCGATCTGATGCAGCCTTATCGTCTGGAGATGGGTACCCGGCTACAGAACCAGCGAGGCAAGGATCTGTATGCCTTCTGGGGCGATGAACTCACCGCGAAACTGGCGACCACATTGACGTCGCTGAAATCGAAGGCACTGGTGAATCTGGCTTCAGAAGAGTATTTCAAGGCCGTCCGGCCGAATGAGTTACCGGTGCCCGTGATCGCGCCTGTGTTCGAGGATTGGAAGGGCGGCAAGTACAAGATCATTTCTTTCCATGCCAAGCGTGCGCGTGGCCTGATGGCACGCTACGCGATTGAAAAGAAGATCACGGCCCCTGAAAAGCTGAAAGCCTTTGATGTCGAGGGCTATGCATTTGCGCCGTCGGCCTCGGATGACACGCGCTGGGTATTCCGGCGCAAGCAGGGCTGAAAAAAACGGCCGCTGTGGAATCAGCGGCCGTTGCTTTTTGAGGCGGTGGGTTATTTCCAGATCTGCCACCAGGATTTTTCCGGTTCGGCGTTGATCTGCGCTGCCGAATTGACTTGATAGTTAAGCTGGAACACACGCTCGGCATCGTCGCGCAGGTCATTCATTCCCAGCGCATCATAGGCGCGGATCTGGATGCGCAATGCATTGCGCACTGAGGGCGACGCCGGATAGTCGCGAATCACGGTCTGGGCGCGGTTGATCGCAGCGACATGCGCACCGCGTCGCAGATAGTAATCGGCGACATGCACCTCATACTGCGCCATGGCCTCGACCAGATAGCGCAGGCGGTCGCGCGCATCCTCGGCATATTTGCTCTCGGGGAAGCGATCAACCAGCAGCTTGAAGGCGTCGAAGGCATCGCGGGCTGCTTTCGGGTCACGCTCGGTCGGATCTTGCCGGCTGACGAAATCGAACAGGCCTTTCTTGTCATTGAAGTTGGCCAGACCGCGAAGGTAGTACATGTAGTCGACGTTCGGATGGTTCGGGTGCAGGCGAATGAAGCGCTCGACGGCCGCCAGACATTGCGCCTGTTCATTCTGACGGTAGTAGGCGTAGGCGACTTCCATCTGCGCCTGCTGCGCGTAGATGCCAAACGGATAGCGCGACTCGAGTTTCTCGAAGTACTTGATCGCTTTTTCGTAGTTGCCCGCTTTTAGCTCGTCTCTGGCCTCGGCGTATAATTTGTCCGCCGACCAGCCCTTGGTCTCGTCACGTTTTTCTCCCAGCGAGCCGCAGCCCGACATCATCAGGGCGAGCGCAATCAAAGCAAGTGTCAGGAACTTTTTCAACATGGGAGAGGGCGCGTGCGCAGAAAATTTGTTGCGGCGATTATAGCCGATGGATACCCCGTGAGAGCAGACACTCAAGCCCTTCCCGACGACCTGATGGATGACGATGCGCTGGACGATGCGCTCGCCGATACCGATGCCGCCAGCGGTCTGGAACCGATTTTGCTGCAGCTTGACGCCAGCAGCCAGGGCGTCAGGCTCGACAAGGCCCTGTCCACGCTGCTGCCGCAGTTCTCGCGCGGCCGAATCCAGCAATGGATCGAGGACGGTCTGGTGCAGGTGGATGGCAAGCCGTCAAAAGTGCGCAGCCTGATGCTGGGCGTGGAACGCATCTCCGTGCAGCCGCAACCGGCAGAGCAGGAACATGCGTATGCGCCCGAACCCGTGCCGCTGGAGGTGGTGCATGAAGATGCTTCCCTCATCGTGCTCAACAAGCCGGTCGGATTGGTCGTCCATCCTGCGGCGGGCAACTGGTCGGGCACCTTGCTCAATGGCCTGCTGCATCGCTGGCCGGCGCTGGAAGGGGTGCCACGCGCCGGCATCGTGCACCGGCTCGACAAGGACACCAGCGGATTGCTGGTCGTGGCGCGAACGCTCACCGCGCAGACCGATCTGGTGCGGCAACTGCAGGATCGCTCCATGGGTCGTGAATATCTGGCGCTGGTCTGGGGGCAGCCGGTCTCCAGCGGGCGCATCGAGGCGGCCATTGCGCGGCATCCTCGTGAGCGCACCCGCATGGCGGTCAGCAAATCGCCGCTGGGCAAACCGGCCGTCACCCATTATCAGAAAGTCGCTACAGGGCAGATCGATGGTCGTCCGGTGGCGCTGCTGCGCTGCCGGCTGGAGACGGGCCGCACGCATCAGATTCGCGTGCACTTGCAATCGATCGGTTTTCCCATTGTCGGCGATGCGGTCTATGGCAAATCGCATCTGATCTCGGTATTTCCGCGACAGGCGCTTCATGCCGAAAAACTCGCTCTGGTGCATCCCTCGTCCGGCGAGGAGGCCGCGTGGCATGCGCCGGTGCCGGACGACATGGCGGCGCTGCTGATCCGCGCCGGCATCGCCCTGTGATGTGATCTGACATCCCGACTGGCGTTTGCCTCGCATGCGTTCACTACCCATTCACTGGCCCTCGCTTCCGGAAGGCATCGGCGTGTTGTCGACCTTGCGCTCCGGCGGGGTAAGTCTGCCGCCCTACGACGATGGCAGTGGCGGTGGCGGCCTGAATCTGGGCACCCATGTCGGTGACCAGCCTTCTGCCGTCGAGCGCAATCGTGCGCTGCTTCGGGCCCAGCTGCCGTCGGAGCCGGTGTGGCTGAATCAGGTACATGGTGTCGAGGTCGTTGATGCCCGTCGGGCGCTCGCGGAGCGTGCCGTGCCCGACGCCGATGCCAGCATTGCCACCGAGCCCGGCGTTGTGTGCGCGATCATGACCGCCGACTGCATGCCCGTGCTGCTGGCCGATCGTCACGGCAAGGTCGTGGGCGCTGCGCATGCCGGCTGGCGCGGGCTCGCGGCAGGCGTGGTGGAGGCGACGGTGGCGCGCATGCGCGAGGCAGGCAGCACGGATCTGATGGCCTGGCTCGGGCCGGGTATCGGACCGGCACGTTTCGAGGTGGGGGAGGACGTGCGGCAGGCATTCGCCCGGCTGGGCGACGAGGCGAAACAGGCCTTCGTTGCGATCGAAGGCAAACCGGGCAAATATCTCGCTGACCTGCCTTGGCTGGCGCGGCTGGCGCTGTCAGCGGTGGGTGTGACCGACATCACGGGTGGCGAGCACTGCACGATGAGCGAACCCGGGCATTTTTATTCCTTCCGCCGAGACCGGATCACGGGCCGCATGGCAACGCTGATCTGGATCAAGTAGCCCCGGGTGCGCCGGGCGTATCGTTCCGCTCCTGCTGTTGCTGCTCTTGCATGGCCTGCAGTCGTTCCCTCTCGCGGCGCTGTCGGCGCCGAGCGCTGCCGCCTATGTAGATAATGATAAGTGTCGGCAACACACCATAAAGGAAAAACGTCATAATGCCTGCAACCACCGAATCTTCGGTGATGGCCATCATCAGCACGACATACATCCAGCCAACCGCAGCAATGTGCATGTGCTCCTCTCGCCGAGTCGTTCGATCAATGGCGCGCAGCATACGCGAAAACGGCCGGGTGAATACGGGGGAGATCGCATGAGCAAATCAGCCAGCAGCGCCCGGGCGGGCGCGGGAACGCACGCCGATCCTGCCGCGGGCGCAGCGGCATGGATGGCGCAGTTTACGGATCCCAAGGGCTGGCAGTCGGTGATGAACCTGATGCAGACGGGCATGCCTGCGATGCCCGCGATGCCGAATTTGCCCGATATCCCCGGCATGCCGTCGCTGACGGCGTTGATACCCCCGGAAAAGCTGGCGCAGCTGCAGAAGGACTACGTCGAGGAGATGTCCGCGTTGTGGACCGGCTTGCTCGCCTCGCGCGTACCCGAGATCCGCGACCGTCGTTTTTCTTCGCCGGCATGGAGCTCGAACCCGCTGTATGCATTCAACGCCGCTGCCTACCTGCTCAATGCGCGTTATCTCAATGCGCTGGCTGAGTCGGTAGAAGCGGATACCAAGACAAAAAAGAAAATCCGCTTTGCGACGCAGCAGGCGATTGACGCGATGTCGCCGTCGAATTTTCTGGCGACGAATCCGGAGGCGCAGCAAAAGCTGATCGAGACCAAGGGTGAGAGTCTGCAGCACGGGATCATGAACATGATCGCCGACATGCGCAAAGGTCATGTATCGCAGACCGATGAGAATGCCTTCGAGGTCGGGCGCAATGTCGCCACCAGCGAAGGCGCGGTCGTCTTTCAGAATGACGTGATCCAGCTGCTTCAGTACCGACCGCTGACAAAGAAAGTCTATCAGCGACCACTGCTCATCGTCCCGCCCTGCATCAACAAGTTTTACATCCTTGATCTTCAGCCCGAGAACTCACTGATCCGGTATGCGGTCGAGCAGGGACACACAGTGTTTGTTGTCTCCTGGGTCAATCCCGGTGCCGAGCTGGGTACGCTGGGCTGGGACGATTATGTCGAGCAGGGCGTGATCGAAGCGATTCATGTCGCGCAAGCGATCAGCGGCGAAAAGCAGGTCAACACGCTGGGCTTTTGCGTGGGCGGCACGCTGCTGGCGAGCGCACTGGCGGCGCTGGCCGCGCGAGGTGAAAAGCCCGCGGCCAGCCTGACCTTGCTGACCACGATGCTGGACTTCAGTGATGTCGGCACTATCGATGTGTATGTTGATGAAGCTCAGGTGGCCCAGCGCGAGCAGTCGATAGGCAAGGGCGGACTCATGCCCGGCCGCGATTTCGCGGCGGCTTTCTCCAGTCTGCGGCCGAATGATCTGGTGTGGAATTATGTCGAGGCCAACTACCTGAAAGGCGAGAGCCCGCCCGCGTTTGACCTCTTGTATTGGAATTCGGACAGCACCAATCTTCCCGGGCCGATGTTCTGCTACTACCTGCGGAACATGTACCTTGAGAACAATCTGCGCGTGCCGGGCAAGCTGTCTGTGTCCGGTGATCCTGTTGATCTGGGCAAGATCCAGACACCAGCTTTCATTTACGCCTCACGCGAAGACCATATCGTGCCGTGGCCCAGCGCCTACGCCACCACCGGGCTGATCAATGCCGGCAAGCGCAGCAAGAACCGTTTCGTGCTCGGGGCTTCGGGTCATATCGCCGGTGTGATCAACCCGCCCGCCAAAAAGAAGCGCAGCTATTGGACGAATGACAAGTTGCCTGAGAGCGCCGAGGACTGGTTCAGCGGGGCGACGGAGCACCCTGGCAGCTGGTGGACCGGCTGGGCCGAGTTCCTTGCCAGCCATGCGGGCGAGCAGGTCAATGCACCCGGCAAATATGGCAATAAAAAGCATGCCCCCATCGAGCCGGCACCGGGCAGCTATGTGAAGGTCAAGGCCTGAGCGTCGTCATCCCCGGGCGGATCCCTGAAGATCAGCGGCAGAATTTCCATTTTGAAAAAACTGTCCGCGTCGCGTTGCAATATATTGCAAACTCGAAAGACTCTGCTTTGCGAAGTCATTGATTTCGTGCACTATACGAGCTCGGAGGAGCGAACTTCGGTTCGAATTTTGACTACAATGTCGCGACTACATTGCGACGCAAAATAAACGGAACCCCCCATGAGCACCGCGAAAAAGGCGTCGGAGCGCCTGATCAAGAAGTACCCAAATCGCCGTCTGTATGACACTCAGACCAGTTCCTACATCACCCTTGCTGATGTGAAACAACTTGTACTCGGCAACGAAGATTTCGTTGTGGTCGATGCCAAGAGCGAGGAAGACCTGACGCGCAGCATTCTGCTGCAGATCATTCTGGAGGAAGAGGCGAATGGCCAGCCGATGTTCTCCAGTGCCGCGTTGTCGCAAATCATCCGGTATTACGGTCATGCGATGCAGGGCATGATGGGCTCTTATCTGGAGAAGAATATTCAGGTCTTCATCGACATCCAGAACAAGCTCGCAGAAAACTCCAAGGGCATCATGGACGAAAAGACCTTCAGCCCCGAGATGTGGACTCAATTCATGAGCGTGCAGGGACCGATGATGCAGGGCATGATGAGCAACTACATCGAGCAGAGCAAGAGCCTGTTCATCCAGATGCAGGAGCAGATGCAGAGCCAGGCGAAGAATGTATTTGGCGCATTTCCTTTCCCCGGGGCGCCGATGGCCAAGGCAGCGACCGAGGCGAAGTAATCAGTCTTTAAAGTACGTGTGAAGACCAGTCGCTGTCGCGGCTGGTTTTTTTATTTAGAACCCATCTCGTCAGGCCGCTGGCGGCGTTGGCAGTAGCTTGCCGTACGTCTGTACTGTCTGCGCTACTGCCGCCTTGCCATCGACCTAACGAGACAGGTCTTAGTGACTCAGGATCCGGCCAGAGCCAGAGCTCTCTTAAAGGTACAATGCCGTCCCACGCCGCCGCTGTGGCGGCCTTGCCTGTCAGTTTTCCATGTCCTCTACCTCAACACCCAAAGTCGGCTTCGTCTCCCTCGGCTGCCCGAAGGCGCTGGTCGATTCCGAGCAGATCCTCACTCAGTTGCGCGCCGAGGGTTACGACACCGCCAAGTCTTACGATGGCGCGGATCTCGTCATCGTCAACACCTGCGGTTTCATCGATTCTGCCGTGAAGGAATCATTGGACGCGATTGGCGAAGCCTTGAACGAGAATGGCAAGGTGATTGTCACGGGTTGCCTCGGTGGCAAGAAGGATGCGTCAGGCGCCGATATCGTGCACAAGGTGCATCCGAAAGTGCTGGCCGTGACCGGCCCGCATGCACTGGGCGAGGTGATGGACGCGGTTCACCTGCACCTGCCCAAGCCGCACGAGCCTTTCGTCGATCTGGTGCCGCCGCAGGGTGTGAAGCTGACGCCGAAACATTATGCGTACCTGAAGATTTCCGAAGGGTGTAACCATCGCTGCAGCTTCTGCATTATTCCCTCGTTGCGTGGCGATCTGGTATCGCGACCGATTGCCGAGGTGATGCTGGAGGCCGAGAACCTGTTCAAGGCGGGCGTAAAAGAGTTACTCGTCATTTCTCAGGACACCAGTGCCTACGGCGTCGATGTGAAATTCCGCACGGGCTTCTGGAATGGCAGACCCGTGCGCACGCACATGACCGATCTGGTGCGCGCGCTGGGCGAGCTGGCAAAGCAGCATGATGCCTGGGTCAGGCTGCACTATGTATATCCGTATCCGCATGTGGACGAGGTGATTCCGCTGATGAATGGCGGGCATGTGCTGCCTTATCTGGACGTGCCGTTGCAGCATTCGCATCCCGATGTGCTCAAGCGTATGAAGCGCCCGGCCAATGGGGAAAAGAACATCGAACGCATCCGCGCATGGCGCGCCGCGTGCCCGGATATCACGATACGGTCGACCTTCATTGCCGGTTTCCCCGGCGAGACGGAAGAAGAATTTCAGCATCTGCTCGACTTCCTGCAGGAAGCGCAGATCGACCGGCTGGGCTGCTTTGCGTATTCGCCGGTTGAAGGCGCCGTAGCAAATGACCTGGCTGCGGCAGTGCCGGACGAGGTCAGGGAAGAACGGCGCGCGCGCGTGATGCAGCTGCAGGAAGAAATTTCCCGTAACCGGCTGCAAGCCAAGGTGGGCAAAACAATGCGCGTGCTGATCGATAAAGTTGATCGCACCGGCGCAGTCGCCCGCTCGTCTGCCGATGCGCCGGAGATCGATGGCGTGGTGTATGTGAAGCTGCCTTACGATCCCGCACGCACGCTGAACGTCGGCGAGTTTGTTGACGTGACCATCACGGCGGCCGATGCCCACGATCTGTGGGCCAGCGCAGACTGAGCCTGACGGAACCCGCATGAGCGACAAGAAGTCATTGCAGACCTTGCTGACCACGACGGACTATCGTCCGCCCGAGGGTTTTGCCGCGTTTCCGACGGCGATACATCATGCATCGACGGTCTTGTTCAAGAACGTCGCCGCCCTGCGTGCCCGCAACTGGCAGGACAAGCATGCCTACACGTATGGACTGCATGGCACGCCGACCACGTTCACGCTGGAGGCGCGGCTCGCGGAGATCGAGGGGGGCGAGCATTGTTTGCTGGCGCCGAGTGGTCTGGCCGCGATCTCGATGATTGATCTCGCCTTGCTGAAGACGGGCGATGATGTGCTTTTGCCCGACAATGTGTACAACCCGAATCGCGAGATGGGCAACTGGCTCGCGCGCGACTTCGGCATTAGCGCACGCTACTATGATCCGCTGATCGGCGAGGGTATCGCTGAACTTATCCAGACGAACACGCGCCTGATCTGGACAGAAGCGCCGGGTTCGGTATCGATGGAAGTACCTGACATTCCGGCGATCTGCCGGGCTGCGAAGGCAAAGCACGTGCCGGTGGCGCTGGACAATACCTGGGCCGCAGGGCTCGCGTTCCGCGCGTTCGATCATGGCGTGGACATCGTGATGCAGGCACTGACCAAATACCATTCGGGCGGCTCGGACGTGCTGATGGGTGCCGTGATCACGCAAGATCGCGAGCTGCACCGCAAGATCGAGCTGGCGCACATGCGGCTGGGCATGGGAGTGTCGGCGGACGATACCTATCTGGTGCTGCGCGGCTTGCCGACGATGAAGCTGCGCTTCGATGCACATGACAAGGCGGCCCGGGAGATTGTGTCGTGGCTGAAGCAGCGGCCGGAGATTGCAAAGGTGCTGCATCCGGCCTTTGAGGATTGCCCGGGGCATGCCCTCTGGAAGCGGGACTTCACGGGGGCGGGGGGCTTGTTCTCGGTACTATTCAAACCCAGGTTCACCGAGGAACAGACCGACCGCTTCATTGACAGCCTGAAGCTGTTCAGGATTGGCTACAGCTGGGGTGGTGCGAACAGTCTGGCCGTTCCTTATCGCATCGCGCAGATGCGGCGTGACTGGACTGATGTGGGGCAGCTGGTGCGATTCAACATCGGCCTCGAAGACACGCGCGATCTGATCAGCGATCTGGAGCAGGCGCTGAAGGCACTGGCATAGGCTTGTTGTCCGACAGGTAAATGAAGCCCTTGATCAGTCGGTAAGCCTTCCAGATCCACGCACCCGCCCAGACCAGCATGGCCAGCGGAATGCCGATGATCGTGAACGCGAGCAGGCAGGCGACAGAAAACCAGACGACATACCACCAGAACGAGCGTATCTGCCAGCGGTGATGCGTGTGCAGGAAGCTTCCCTCGGTCTCGTCTTTCTTGATGTAGTTGATGATCAGCGGAATGAAGGACAGCATGCCGAGCGAGAACACGACCGATGCGCCATGTCCGAGGTAGAGCCACCACAGCCAGCGCTTGCGGGATTCGGTATCGGCATCAAAGGTGACCTGATAATCCATGGTCTGGGCAGCCTTTAGCGGAACAGGTTCAGTAAACCATCAAGACCGGAAAAATTCAGCGCGACGCTGGCTTTCTGCTGCACCACCGGCTTGGCGCGATAAGCGACGGACAGACCGGCCACGGCCATCATGTCGAGATCATTCGCGCCATCGCCGATCACGATCGCCGCGTCTGTGGAGACGCCCAGCATGGTGCATTCTTCTTCCACCGTGCGGCGCTTCGCTTGCGCGTCGATGATCTCGCCCGTGACGCGACCGGTCAGCTTGCCGCTGCTGACTTCCAGCAGGTTTGCGCGGGTCAGGTCCAGCGGCAGCGATTGCTGCAGACGTTCGGTGAAATAGGTGAAGCCGCCTGATACCAGCACTGTGCGCAGACCATCGGCTTTCACGGCCTCCAGCAGCGTTTTTGCCCCCTTCGAGAGTTTCAGCCGCTGCTCGAATACCTGATCCAGCGCGGACGCATCCAGCCCCTCAAGCAGGGCGACGCGTTTAAGCAAGCTTTCCCGGAAATCCAGCTCGCCCCGCATCGCTGCCTCGGTGATCTCGGCGACCTCGGATTTCAACCCCTGCATGTCAGCGATCTCGTCGATGCACTCAATGGTGATCAGCGTCGAGTCCATGTCCATGACCAGCACGCGGAATTGATCCAGTGAGAGATCGGCGGGTACGAACGCGCCATCCACGCCTGCACCGATGCAGGCGCCGCGGATGGCATCACGGGTTTCTTCGTCGCTGCGCACGCCGTCGCAGCGGAACACATGCTCGCTGATCTGGGCCACCGAGTTCGCTTTGGCGATAGCGGCCACCCGGTGCGCGATATGCAGTGCAGCCTGCGGCCCCTGCACAATGAGTTTCAAGTCGTTCATGGTCTTTCTGATGCTCAGGCGGCCAGCGCCTTGATCGTCGCCTTGACCTGAGAGACGCGCGCAGTCAGATCGGGCATGTTGGCGGTGATGCGCAGCTTGTCCTGACCGGAGAGCTTGATATGACGGCTCTTCTGGATCAGGTCGATGATGCGTATCGGGTCAATCGGCGGTTTGGGCTCGAACTGCAGGAGCGCGGACTCGGCATGCGCATCGATCTTGACGATGCCGACTTTTTTCGCGGAGAGTCGCAGCCGGTGAGTTTCGATCAATGCCTTGACCGCATCAGGCAGTTTACCGAAGCGATCAATCAGCTCTTCCTGCATGTCGTCAATGGCCTCGGCGTTATCGCAATTGGCGAGACGTTTGTAGATCGACAGGCGCTCATGCACGTCGCCGCAGAAATCTGCCGGCAGCAACGCAGGGACATGCAGGTTGATTTCGGTGGTCGTCGACAGCGGCGCGGCCAGATCGGGCTCTTTGCCATTCTTCAGTGCCTTGACCGCCGCATGCAGCATGTCCGAGTACAGCTGGAAGCCAATCTCGGTCATTTCACCGGACTGGTTTTCGCCCAGTACTTCACCGGCACCGCGAATCTCCAGATCATGCATCGCGAGATAAAAGCCGCTGCCCAGCTCTTCCATTTGCTGGATCGCTTCCAGGCGTCGTTCCGCCTGTTTGGTCAATGCTTGCACATCGTGCACCAGCAGATAGGCATAGGCCTGATGATGCGAGCGACCGACCCGGCCACGCAGCTGGTGCAGCTGGGCGAGGCCAAAGCGGTCCGCACGATGCATGATGATGGTGTTCGCCGTCGGCACATCGATGCCGGTCTCGATGATGGTGGTGCACAGCAGAATATTGAATCGCTGCGCAACGAAATCGCGCATGACTTTTTCGAGTTCCCGCTCGTGCATCTGTCCGTGCGCAATCGCAATACGCGCCTCCGGAAGCAGCTCTTCGAGTTTGGCCTTGCGGTTTTCGATGGTATCGACTTCGTTATGCAGGAAGTACACCTGACCGCCGCGCTTGAGCTCGCGCAGGCAGGCTTCGCGGATCACGGAATCGGATTCGCCACGCACGAAGGTCTTGATCGCCAGACGCTTTTGCGGTGCCGTCGCAATCACAGAAAAATCGCGCAAACCTTCCAGTGCCATGCCCAGTGTGCGGGGAATCGGTGTGGCTGTCAGCGTTAGCACATCCACCTCGGCGCGCAACGCTTTCAGCGCTTCTTTCTGGCGCACACCGAAACGATGTTCTTCATCGATGATGACCAGACCGAGCCGCTGAAACTTGACGTCTGACGAGAGCAGCTTGTGCGTACCGATCACGATATCGATCGTGCCCTCGGCCAGCCCTTTGAGCGCCTGCGTGACTTCTTTGCCGGTGCGGAAGCGCGACAGCTCGGCGATGCGCACCGGCCAGTCGGCAAAGCGGTCGGCGAAGGTCAGCGCGTGTTGCTCTGCCAGCAGGGTCGTGGGGGCCAGTATCGCCACCTGCTTGCCGCCCATGACTGCGACGAAGGCGGCGCGCAGCGCGACCTCGGTCTTGCCGAAGCCCACGTCGCCGCAGATCAGCCGGTCCATTGGCTTGCCCGAGGTCATGTCTTGTATCACCGCATGGATGGCTGCAGATTGATCAGGGGTCTCTTCGAAACCGAAGGACTCTGCAAAGGCTTCATAGTCGTGTGCAGAATACTGGAACGCATGACCCTGACGGCTTGCACGACGCGCATACAGATTCAGCAGTTCGGCCGCGGTATCGCGGATCTGCTCCGCTGCCTTGCGCTTGGCCTTGTCCCACTGACCCGATCCCAGCGCATGCAGCGGCGCATCTTCCGGCGCGGCACCCGAGTAGCGCGAGATCACGTGCAACTGTGATACCGGCACGTAGAGTTTGGTTTCTTTGGCGTATTCGAGGTGAAGGAATTCGGTTTCACCCTCACCGAGATCCATGCTGATCAGCCCGTGATACCGACCGATGCCATGATTCACATGCACGACGGGATCGCCGATTTTCAGCTCGGACAGATCGCGCACCATCGCATCGACCTGAGTGATCGCTTCCTGTTTGCGACGACCTGCGCGGCGGCCGCTGCCTGCGTACAGTTCAGTTTCGGTAATGAAAGCGATGTCACCCAGCGCCTCCGACATCACACCGCCGGCATGCAGCGGAGCGACGCATAGCATCAGCTTTTCACTGTGATGACGGAAATCATCGAGGTTCTCGCAGATGGCCAGCGGCAGGTCATATTCGCTGAAATATTCGCGAAGCGTCTCGCGCCGTCCGCTGGACTCGGCGCAGATCATTACCCGCGCGGCCGTCTGCAAGGCGAAAGAGCGCAGATTACTGAGCGGATCATCCAGCCGGCGATTGACAGCAATATCGGGCAATGGCGACGACAGTGCCGAGGCAGAGGGGTCTTCCTGCAGCACCCAGCGACCATGCGGCTTGATCAGCGTGAAGAAATCTTCATCGGTCAGGAAAATCTGCTCTGGTGCCAGCAACGGACGCTCGCGGTCGGCCTTCAGGAAGTTGTAGCGCGAACGTGTGTCGTTCCAGAATCGCCTGATCGATGCAACAATATCACCGACCAGCGCGAAGCTGCAGCTCTCGGGCAGATAGTTAAACAGTGTTGCGGTCTGTTCGAAGAACAGCGGCAGGTAGTATTCGATGCCCGCCGAGGCAATGCCGTTGCCGATGTCGCGGTAGATGTTGGAGCGGCTGGGATCCCCCTCGAACACTTCGCGCCAGCGGCTGCGGAAGGCGCTGCGCGCGTTCTCGTCCATCGGAAATTCACGCCCCGGCAGCATCCGCACTTCTTTGACCGGATATAGCGAGCGCTGGGTATCGACATCAAAGGTGCGTATGCTCTCGATGCTGTCCCCAAACAAGTCGAGCCGGTAGGGCAGCGCCGAGCCCATCGGGAACAGGTCGATCAGTCCGCCGCGCACCGAGTACTCGCCGGGGGACATCACTTGCCCGACATGGTTGTAGCCGGCCAGCGTGAGCTGGGACTTCAGCTTGTTTTCATCGAGGCGCTCGCCTTGCTTGAAGAAGAAGGTGTAAGCGGCAAGAAACGATGGCGGCCCCATGCGTACCAGTGCCGTGCTGGCCGGGACAATCAGCACATCGCATTCGCCGCTCTGGATCTCATGCAAAGTGGCCAGACGCTCTGACACCAGATCCTGATGCGGCGAGAACTGGTCGTAGGGCAGGGTTTCCCAGTCGGGCAGCAGATGACAACGCAATGCGTCGTCGCCTGTCTTGCCGAACCAGCTGATCTCGGCGAGCAGTCTCTGGGCATTCGGCGCATCGGCCACCACGATGGCGAGCATGTTCCCGCTCGTCTTGAGTTCGCGGGCGGCTTGCGCAAGCACGAAGGCTTCCGCCGCGCCGTGCAGCGCGGGAAGCACGAATCGGTGTCCGGGTTTGGGCAGCGGTGTGGCTGGGCTCAGGGGCATGATCTGCAAAGACGCTACTGTCTTCGCGATAGATTGCTCTCGTCCTGCGAATGATCCTGAGGTGATCTTTCAGGCGCTCGCAGGCGGGAGCTGAATTGACAGTAAAAAACCAAGATGAGATTATAAATCAGCTGTTCAACGGCGCCGACCCCGTGGGTTTGGGCCACCCACGCAGACAACAAGAAAGCTATCCCTCCGGACATTTGTCCCAACTTCCGTTGCCCGGTGTCGCCGGGCTTCCCAGATCCCCAGCCATCATGAACCTGCCGCGCTTCATCGCACTGATACCAGCCGCCGGCGTCGGTTCACGGATGGGTACCGCAGTGCCCAAGCAATATGCAGCGCTGGCCGGCAAGCCCATGATCCAGCACGTGATGCAGACCTTCTCTGATTCGCCGCTGATCGATGCCGTGTATGTCGTGATCAGTCCGGAGGACGACTACATGTCAGCACTGCCCGAGATGCCCCGCACCCGTATCCTGCGCTGCGGTGGCGCGACCCGACAGGCGTCGGTGACCAATGGCCTGCGCGCGATACAGCAGAGCGTGGATCCCGACGACTGGATACTGGTGCACGATGCCGCGCGGCCCGGCCTGAGCCTGGAACTGATCGAAAAACTGATCGCTTTCGTCAAAGATGACCCCGTGGGCGGCCTGCTGGCCGTGCCCGTGGTGGATACCATCAAGCGCAGCGATGGCCATGCGCATGCCGAGCAAACCGTATCGCGCGAACACTTGTGGGCGGCGCAGACGCCGCAGATGTTCCGGCATGCACCGCTGCTGTCGGCCTTGCAGTCCAGTGAGAACATCACCGACGAGGCCAGCGCGTTCGAGCGCATGGGCTTCAAGCCACGACTGGTCGAGGGCAGTCCCCGCAATTTCAAGGTCACGCTGCCAGAGGATATGCTGCTGGCTGAACTCTATTTGAAAGGAAGCGCATGAAGACGCCGCCATCGTTCCGGATCGGCCAAGGCTATGACTGCCATGCGCTGGTGCCCGGACGTCCACTGATCATCGGCGGGGTGACTATTCCTCATCCGACGGGGTTGAAGGGCCACTCGGATGCGGATGTGCTGCTGCATGCGATCACGGATGCGCTGCTCGGTGCGGCCGGGCTGGGCGACATTGGCCGGCATTTCCCGGACACGGACCCGACCTATGCGGGGGCAGACTCCCGGGTCTTGTTGCGCGCGGCCGGGCAAAAGCTGCATGACGCAGGTTTCGAGATTGGCAACATTGACGCGACGGTGATCGCGCAGCAACCCAAGATGGCGCCGCATGTGCCGCTGATGATCGTGCATATCGCTGAGGATCTCGGCCTTCTGCAATCGCAGGTCAATATCAAGGCCAAGACCAATGAACGTCTCGGCTGGGAAGGGCGGGAAGAGGGCATTGCCGCGCAGGCGATTGCGCTGGTATGCCGCCTTTGATCGCCTCACTGATAATGGTTCTCATTAATAGTTAGCATTGAATACTTGCCGAAAACCAATTGCTTTTCTTAATTGATTTTCTTAATTGGCGGCATTGAGAACGCCAATTTGTGATTTTCCATCCCCACCCCCACAATCCGTTGCTGAAAACCTATACTAGTTGGTCGGTTTTCAGTCGCGGTCGTTCGTACAGGCTTCCATGATCGTCCGCGACAGCACGTTTACCTATGTGAATTCATAAGGAGATGAAGATGTCCAAGCTGAAAGGCTCCAAAACCGAGGCCAATCTGAAAGAGGCCTTCGCAGGTGAATCCCAGGCGAACCGCCGCTACCTGTATTTCGCGAACAAGGCTGACGTGGAAGGCCAGAACGATGTCGCGGCACTGTTCCGTTCGACCGCTGAAGGCGAAACCGGCCACGCCCACGGCCACCTCGAGTACCTCGAGCAGTGCGGCGATCCGGCAACCGGCATGCCGATCGGTTCTTCGCGTCAGAACCTGATGGCTGCTGTCGCTGGCGAAACTCACGAGTACACCGACATGTACCCGGGCATGGCCAAGACCGCTCGCGTCGAAGGCTTCGATGAGATCGCCGACTGGTTCGAGACCCTGGCCAAGGCAGAGCGTTCGCACGC